>ENA-UOUL01000012-UOUL01000012.1-bioreactor-metagenome-genome-assembly--contig:-NODE-12-length-260197-cov-7.522578_pt1 | contig 260197 bp, 198 predicted proteins | sample MGYA00249838_ERZ747220 | MGnify/ENA primary metagenome ERZ747220 (study PRJEB28778, sample SAMN05720191) | bioreactor metagenome | isolation source: Anaerobic biogas reactor | place: USA:Washington... | reverse complement strand
TTTCGACTTCTCCATTCGCCGGAACTTGTCGGCCGGCCCGATTTAGAATGGAGATTCTCATGTGCCCTCTGCCAAAAGGAATTGCCGCCGAGCAATTTCCGCCTCCTGATGAGCTTCTGGGAATTGCCGAGGCTGCCGAAAGCGTTGTGTATGCTCTATCGCAGTATTGGCTGATTGACGGTGCCACCCCCGAACTCAATCCCGCGCAAGGCCGTTGGTGCCCCAGCGGCAATGACACGGAGGATGTTAAGGCGTTCTTTCTGGGGGCAATGGCGCGAATCCTGGTACCCATGGATCGCCTTGCTGGTCTGGTTGCCGGCCTTGCCCCGGATTACCTGGATGGTGTTGAAACCAAGCTTCCAGCCGACATCCTCCCGAGGATTGAAGGAAATCCAATCAGAGGATGGCCGTTCGGCGTTCATTGCGCCGTCGCCCAAGTGAAGGCGTTCAAGGGCGAGTTTCGAGCTGATGAACCGATGCCCTTGGAGACTCTCCAACAACTGGTTCGTGCCGCAAACGCTCTGCGAAATGCGGTCACTGGCAGCGAGAATGACGCACGAAACCACGCAAACCAATCGATGCCGTGCGAGAAAGCCCTGGTTGAGCTAAGAAACTGGGCACAGAGGCAATTGAAAGGCAAGCAACGTCGCGTTTTGGAGTTGACAATCGAATCCGGCGGGGAGTGTGCCATATCTGACTTGGCAATCGACCCGGCCATTGAATGGGACACGCCTTGCGACGAACCGTTCAACAGCATTCGCAAAGCTGTGAATTCCAAGTTGAAAAAAATCGGCTGGAAGCTGGAACGGAACAACAACAGAGCGCGACTGGCAAGAGCAGGGCAGAAGTAGGGTAAAAATGCCCTGGAATTGCCCGAGAATTGCCCTCTCGGTTTCGCCTATCCTTCAAGACAGAACAATTACCTTCTGTTTTGGAGGATTCTTCAAATGGCGAAAGATTACAACCCTCTGACCTGCCTTCCGAGTGCCGAAGCGGTGCGCAAGCGCCTGAAGGCAGCACGGGAGGAAGCCCGCAAACTGCGGATTCTGCTTCAGGTTGCGGAGAAAATCGAAAAGGCAGATGACGCCGATTCTCGGCAGGGGGTGGCCGATGCGGAATGACGCCCGAGCCCTGGAAGACGCCCTGCCGGCCCTTCTGAACGGCAAGCAAGCCTGCAAGCTGGCCGGCTGCGGTGAACGAACTTGGTGGCGGTGGTCACATGACGGGCTGGCCCCCGGCCCGGTGAAAATCGGCGACGGCCCCAAGTCGGCGGTGCGATACCGACGGGATGAAATCTTACAGTGGATTCTCGACGGATGCCCCCGAGTCGATGGAGGTACGTCATGATGAGTCGATCGACACACACACCCGAGCCGATTGCCCCGCCGACGGAGCCGTATCAGCCCTTTCCTGTGGATGTCCTTCCCAAGCCGCTACGCGGATTCGTTGAGGCTGGTAAAAATGCGATAGGGTGCGATCCATCCTATATCGCACTGCCGTTGCTGACAGCCCTTGGGGCAGCAGTCGGCAACACCCGGCGGCTGCGGGTCAAGGCCGGCTGGTTGGTCCCTCCGATCCTATGGACGGCGATTGTCGGCGAGAGCGGCACGAGCAAGACTCCAGCGTTTCGCCTGGCCCTCCGTGCGATCCGAGATCGACAGACCCGAGTCATGGCAGACCATTCAGCGGCGATGGCTGCCCACGTCGAAGACATGGCGCATTGGGAAAAGGCGATGGCAGCTTGGAGGAGGGACAAAAGGACGACCGCCCCACCTCCAGAGAAACCAGTAGAGCCCTGCCCGGAGCGATACGTGGTCAGTGATACGACAGTTGAAGCCCTGGCCCCAATCCTCCAGGGCAACCCTCGTGGAGTCTTGCTGGCCCGCGACGAACTGGCCGGCTGGATCGGTTCATTCGATCGGTACGTAGCCAATGGACGTGGTGGGGATTCCCCACACTGGCTCTCCATGCACGGCGGGGAGGCAATCGTGGTTGATCGCAAAACCGGCCCGGTACGGACGATCTATGTGCCCCGTGCTGCCGTTTGCGTTACCGGCGGAATTCAGCCGGCGATACTGGCGCGTGCCCTGAGTGCCGAGCATCGGGAAAGCGGCCTGGCTGCGCGGATGCTGTTGGCGTACCCACCTCGCCGCGCGAAGCACTGGACGGAGGCCAGCGTTGATTCCCGGCTGGAGGATGACGTGGCTGCGGTATTCGGTCGACTCTTTGAGATGTTGTTGTTCGATGTTGACGCTGAGGGTAATCCCGCGCCGGCGGTTATCAACATGGCCCCGGCGGCCAAGGTGGTGTGGATCGGTCACTACAACGCGCACGCGCTGCAGACAGCGGATCGGGAGGGCGACCTGGCGGCGGCTTGGAGCAAACTGGAGGAGGTGCCCGCCCGGCTGGCCCTGATCCTCCATCTCGTGCGATGGGCGGCCGGCGAACTGGTCGACCATGACGTGGTAGACGATCAGAGCATGACGGCGGCCGTGGCCTTGGGCCGGTGGTTCTGCCGCGAGGCGGAGCGAGTGTACGATACACTGGCCGAGACTGAGGAGGATCGGGAGCGCCGCCGGCTGGTCGACTGGATCAAACGGCGGGGTGGGGAGACCACGACGAGGGAGGCCCTGACGGGCTGCCGATGGCTGCGGTCTGCCACGGCTGCGGATGCAGCGCTGACTGATCTTGTTCGGGCCGGTGTGGGTAGGTGGGTCACGGACGACCACGGCGGTGGGAGGGGGCGGCCGGTGCGTCGATTTCGACTTGTCAGCACTGTCAGCGTCAGCAGAAATCGCGAGAACCAAGAAGAAAACCGCATTTGTGCAGACGCTGACAACGATAACGCGGCCGGGATTGACCCCAATATCCTGCTGATGGAAGCGGCTGAGGAGGGCGTAGCATGATCGAGCGAACGAAGACGCGGCGTCAGCGCGTGCGCGAGTTACTGGCATCCTTGCCGCCGGACTGCGGCGTCATGCCGGCTGATCTGCTGGAAAAGGACAGCCTTTGCGAAGAAGGCGTCTCCCCACGTGCCCTATGTTGCGAGATCGTCACCCACGACGACCCGGAAGCCGTCCAGACAAAGAATCGCAACAGGAGGGACTCTAGGCCATGTTAGAGGCTATGGTGCAAGCGGCGGACTCCGGCAAATTGTGGCAAGCTGGAAGATACTATTTGACGAATGACCAAATAACTGGTAGATTGCAGGCATGGCAAAGAAGCAAATCAAGAAGCTGAGCGACCAATTACGGGCGACAATCGACGCATCCGAACTATCCCGGTATCGGATCGCCATTGAGGCGGGACTCGACCACGGTACCCTTTCCCGCTTTATGAACGGCAAGGGCGGGCTCTCGATTGACGCACTTGACCGGATCGGGCAGATTCTCCGGCTGGAATTGACACCGAAGCAGAAAGGCAGGTGACACAATGGCGAGCATATCACGGGAAGCGAACGGCCGGCGGACAATCCAGTTTGTCGGGGCGGACAGCAAGCGGCGAAGCATCCGGCTTGGGAAAATCTCCCAGCGGATGGCCGAAGCAATCAAGACGAAGGTGGAACACCTGGCAGCGGCGGCTGCAAGCGGCGGGCCCCTCGATTCCGAAACGGCCCGGTGGACTGCCGAAGTTGGGGACGACTTGGCCGACAAGCTGAGTAAGGCGGGGCTGATTCCCGAGCGGGAACGCGCAACGCTTGCCGGCTTCCTGCAAGAGTACATCGAAAGCCGGGTCGACGCGAAGCCGGCTTCCAAGGTGGTCTGGCGACACGTGAAGCGAAACCTTGCCGACTTCCTGGGGGCCGATCGGAATGTGCGAAAAGTCACGGTGGCCGACGCCGAAGCCTTCCGCCTCTACCTGATTACCGACCAGAAGTTGGCCGATACGACGGTAGCGAAGCGGCTGCAATTCACCCGGCAATTCTTCGCGACGATGCAACGGCGAAAGCTGATTCCCGAAAACCCCTTCGCCCACGTGAAGCATAAGGCGGGCGACCCCGCGGAGCGGCAACGGTTCATCCCCGGGGAGCACACCGAGAAGCTGATTGAAGCGGCCCCTGACTGGGTTTGGCGAACGATTATCGCCCTTGCCCGGTACGGTGGGCTGCGGTGTCCGTCCGAGGTGCTTTCCCTGCGGTGGGTGGACGTGGACTGGGAGCGGGCCCGCATGACGGTGCAATCCCCGAAAACCGAGCACAACCCGGGCGGGGCTTCCCGCGTGATTCCGATATTCCCCGAGCTTCGGCCCTGGCTGGACGAAGCCTGGGAGATGGCCGAGAAGGGCCAAGTCTACGTGGTGCCCAAGTACCAGGAAGCGAGCCGAGGCCCTGACGGCTGGGTGAACTGCAACTTGAGAACGCAGTTTGAGCGGATCGTCAAACGCGCCGGCTTGGAGCCGTGGCCCCGCCTCTTCCACAACCTGAGAGCTTCCAGGGAAACGGAGCTTGCGGCGGTTCATCCGGTGCACGTGGTTGCCGAGTGGCTGGGCAACACGCCGAAGATTGCGGCCAAGCACTACCTGCAAGTGACCGAAGCCGACTTCCACAAGGCGGTGCAATATCCGGTGCACGTGACGTCTGAAGTGGTGCAGAATCCGGTGCAGCCGATGTCCGCCGATGTCTGCCAAGAAACGACAAAACCCCAAGGGTCACTTGGGGTTCGGCTTACTTTGGCGAATTGCGGCGACTATAGGCAATTCACTCTAGCGGAGGGCACGGGACTCGAACCCGCAACCCCAGGAAAGGGGCACCACATTTCCAGTGTGGCCGCTAGCCATTCGCTTACCCTCCGTCTCAATCGACCAGTTGCGCACCGCTGATCAGTTCGATGAAATCCTGATTCGATTTGAATTTCGCCAGTTTTGCCGTCAATTGCTCCATGGCGTCCACCGGGTGCATGGACGACAGGGTCCGGCGGAGCATGGTGACGGCACGCAGAATCTCCGGCGGGAGAAGCTTCTCTTCACGCCGCGTTCCCGACTGGCTGATGTCGATCGACGGCCAGACGCGGCGATCGGCGAGCTTGCGGTCGAGAACCAACTCCATATTGCCCGTCCCCTTGAACTCCTGGAAGATCAACTCGTCCATCCGGCTTCCGGTATCCACCAAGGCGGTTCCGACGATCGTCAGCGAGCCGCCTTCTTCAAACAACCGTGCGGTGGCAAACAGCTTCTTGGGGATATCCATCGCCTTGATGTCGATGCCGCCGCTCATGGTCCGGCCGGTATTGCCGACCCACTTGTTGAATGCGCGTGCCAAGCGAGTGATCGAATCCATGAGCAAGAACACGTCCTTGCCCATTTCCGCCAGCCGCTCGCAGCGTCTCACGATCAACTGGGCCAACCGCACGTGGCTTTCGATATCTCGGTCGAGACTGCTCGCCACGACCTCGCCGTTGACGGCCCGGCGGAAGTCGGTTACTTCTTCCGGGCGCTCGTCGATCAGAAGCACGACTAGTTTGATGTCGGGATAGTTCTGTGAAATCGCCTGGCTGATGTGCTGGAGGAGAACGGTTTTGCCCGTTCGCGGCGGGGCCACGATCAGAGCTCGCTGCCCTTTGCCGAGGGGCGTCAATAGATCCATAACCCGGGTCGTCATGGGCATGGGGCCCGTTTCGAGACGCAGCCAATGCTCGGGCGTGATCGGCGTCAACTGATCGAAGGTTTTGATATCCCGATAGTCGTCGGGATTGATCCCGTCGACGTCGGAGATCTCTCTTAGACGCGGTCCTTGCTGTTTTCGTCCCGGTTGAACCATCCCGGTCAGCGCCACTCCTTCGCGGAGACCGAACTTGTCGATCATGCTTCCCGGCACGAAGGGATCGGAGAGCTGCCGGATGTAGTTGGCTTCGGGGTCGCGGAGAAAACCGTAGCCGTTGGGGTGCATCTCGAGCACGCCGCCGCCCGGCTTCGCCTCACCGCCGCCTCCGCCGTCGCCAGCCGTTTCTCGTTGGCCAATGGGCTGCTCCCGATTGGCCGGACGAGATCGGTGCCGCTGATTGTTGTTGTGTCCGCCGCCTTTGCCGTGAGGACGGCTTTTCTTCTTTTTTGCCATATTGCCACCTGAACGCAAACAACAACCTGCTCTGCGCATACTTCAATCGCATGCTCGGGATGGCTCCCAAGATCACAGAACAGGCCTTCGGCGATAACCGCCGAAATCCCTCACCAAGAGATCAATTCTCGTCGTGGGACGAAAATCGTATTCCCACACGACCGACCGACCACATTCCCTCGCGTCGGCCGACAGCCACGACACCGGGGCCTACTCACTCCTTGGATCTCTAATGACCTACGGTGGTCCACCCAAAGGTCGCACGCAGAACGAGGGGTATAAGCAAGGAACGAACCGGAAAACAACGGCTCTGGTCCCCCGCCCAAATCCAATTCCTCTGGGGGGACGGCCCCGAGATGCTCAAATAGACTTAGGGCCAATAGCAGCTACCCGATTGGTAGAACTCTAACTATGGCCATCATATCGACATCAGAGTCTATGTCAACCTTTGACTCGGCCAATTCGCAGCAAACGCAGGAACTTTTTCCTGATTTTTCCCCTGCGATCACCACACCCTCACACCAGGCAGCCCGATTCCCTCACGGTCCCGCAGGAATCTGCCCAGATCAGGCCAACCAGGCGCTCAGCGACCCCGCCGTGATCGTTCCAGCCCGGATACGGCCTCGTTAGGAGCCAAGCCGCACTCTTTCATATACACTATTTCCCCCGTCTTATCAACCGAAGGATCAACCGATTCTTTGAGTTTGGACCCACAAAATCCGCAAAATCGGGATTCCCCGCAAAGTTTGCCTGGTTTCTCCCGCCCCACGCTTCCGATAACAAACCAACGGCTTGTTCGTTCAGCCCGCACCGAGCGGGTTGCGCTGATGCGACCCTCGGGGCTCGACCCGGGGCGTGGATGCTCATCCCTGGAGTTCGACGCATCGGCAGAGCTCAATCTGTTGCTCGCAAGAATGAGGATTCGCGAATATGCACGTCAAGTTTGGGGCATTGAGCATCGGTGTGGCAATGTGCTTGGCGGCAGGGGTGAGCTTCGGCGCCTCAACCATGCAGTGGCAGCCGACCCTCGAGCGAGCCCAGGTCGTAGCCGCTCATTCGAATCGCCTCGTTCTCGTCCACTTCTGGGGAAACGGCTGTCCTCCGTGCGCTTGGATGGATCGCGAAGTCTTCACCAGACCGGATGTTGCCGATGCGATCGATCGCAGCTTCGTAGCGGTGAGAATCAACAAAGACCAGTTCCCCAACATTGCCAGCCGGTTCGGCGTTGCCGCCGTACCTGCCGACGTGATTATCACCTCACAGGGCCAGATCCTCGGATCCTACGTGGGCAAAGCCTCGGTTCCCGAGTATCTTAATCGGCTTGCCCAAGTTGCCCAACGCGCAGCCCCGCCCATCGCAAACGGATACGCAAACCAGACGATTGGCCAACCCGCCCAACAACCGGCGCAAATCCCCGGCTACGGCTATCAGAATCCCGTGGCGCAATCGCAGGTGCCTCAATCAAATCCCGGTTACCCCATGGGCGGCTATGGAAATGGCAGTCCGCCGGTTCCTTCCTTCCAACAACAGGCGATGCAACCAAGTCAGACCATCGTGGCCCAACCGGCTCCACGTTACTCCGACCACTTGGGCCCCGCCGGTCGCGAGACGGCACAGACGCCGCCTGGGGGGCCACCCACAACACCCTTCGAGATGAACCGGTCGCAGAACACAACCGTGGCCGGGGGGCCTGCACCTTACTCCGCGAACTCATATCCGCCAGGCTCCCAGGCACCGCCGGCCGGTCCGATGATTTCTCAGGCGGGACTCGCGCCGCAGGCTCCCCCACAACAGTCTGCCGCCGTGCCGGGCCATGGAAATCCCCCTCTCGCTCTCGACGGATTCTGCCCGGTCAGTCTCGAGAGAACCATGCGGCTTGATCCGCAACCCAAGTGGATTCCGGGGGACCCGCGTTGGGGAGTCCTCCACGAGGGACGTACCTATCTGCTTGCAGGGCCGGAGGAGCAGCAGGTCTTCCTTGACAACCCGTGGTTCTTCGCTCCCGTTCTTTCGGGAAACGATCCGGTCTTTCAAGTCGAACAAAGCCGGCAAATGCCCGGAGTCCGAGAATTTGGCGCCCGCTGGAGAGATCGAGTCTACCTCTTCAGCAGCCGAGAGAATTATGAGAAGTTTCAGGCGAACCCCGAGTTCTACGAGAGGGAGGTTCTCGGGTTACAGCAGGCCGCCGCGAAACTTCAGCAACAGGCTGGTCAGCAACTGGGCGGTAGGATGAACTTGCCGTACGGATATCGTTGAGATATCGGAAGAATCGGGATCCAAACAGGGCTCCCACAAGCTTAGCGCGGGACCGGTGCCGGGGGGGACCGGTCCTGTTGCCTTTCTTGGGGCGTCGCACGAGATCGCGAACTGCCCTATTTTTCTCAAATGATCTTCGTCAGCCGCGCGATCTGGGCACGCGCTCCCTCGAGGTTCGGATTCAGGCGAATCGCTCGCCGGAAACCTTCCAGGGCTGAAACATGGTCGCCCAGGTGGAGATAGGCTTGGCCCATGCCCGACGCAGCCGCGAAATGGTACGGATTGATCTCGAGGGCCTGGTGGCAATCGTTGATCGATTCCTGAAACTCGCCGAGGGCAAAGTGAGCCACCGCCCTCTGATTCCAGGCCTCGGCAAACCACGGCGCCTCCGCGATGAGCCGCGTGGCCCTTTCCAACGCCTGATGATACTGCTGGGCCGTATTCAATCGAATGACGATCGCCAATTGCTGGCACTGCTGCTGCGTCCCCGCACGGTTCCACAGATTCCGAATGCCGTTTTCTGCGAGCATCCGAACGGTGCGATCGTTGTCGACCAGGGCACGGCCCATCGCGTGGTTCGCTTCGTAGTCTCCCAGGAATCCCAACGCCAGAACCGCACTGCGCCGGACGTCCGGACTACCGTGGCTCGCCAGGCGCTCCAGGGTTCCCTGGGTGTAGGCGTGCGATACCTTGCGAATAAACGCCGCGGAATCCTGGTTGGCCAGGTACTGTTGATAGATCAGTGTCAGGAATGGGAGACGCGGAGAATCGCTCACCGGAGAACTCCTTGACGATCGACCCAGGGCGGCAGGGCCGCCGGCCAACACAGCGACCGCTCCGTTGGCGTGGATCGCCTTGACTTCGATTGTAATTGCCGCTCCCCAAGATCGCCAATGAAAAATCGACCAGCCCCGTGCAGAAAATGGGCTTCTCTCCCTCCCCCCGGCGAGAGAGAATGTGGGAAGAGGACCAGGCGGCTTCTGCCTCGATTTTCTGGAGCTCGCAGTGACCACGATCCACCGATACTCGCTGACTGCCGCCGCCGTCATGGTCGTCCTCGGTTCTGCCCGAGTCGACGCCGCCGCCGACAAGAGCCCGTGGCATACCGAGGACGCATTTCGGCTGCAACTGGATTCGCCGGAAAGGGTTCTCTCGACCGACAGCTCCTTGCGTCAGTACCTGCTTGAATTCGGACGCGCGCAACATCTTGCCGTGCTCCTTGACCGCCGCGTCGATCCCGAACAGAAGCTCCAGTTGAATCTGCAGGATGTACCGGTGCTGATGATTCTTCGGGCTGTTGCGACCAGTCGGAACTTGCGGGTCGTCGTACTCCGCAACGTGCTCTACGTCGGTCCGCCAGAAGACGCCGCTCGACTACGTACCGTGGTCGAGGTCCGCCGCCAGGAAGTGGCGGCGATGGGGACGGAACCGGCGAGGAGATTTGCCCAACTGGCACCGATCGCCTGGCAGGACCTCGATGAACCGAGGAAGGTGCTCGAACAACTCGCCGGCGAGAACGGCCTCGAGATCGTCAACCCCGAACGCGTGCCACACGATCTCTGGGCCGCCTACGACTTGCCCCCCATGTCCCTCATCGAGAGACTTACGCTGATCCTGCATCAGTTCGGTTTGACCTTCCAATTGGCCCCTGACGCACGCCGGCTCGCCGTCGTGCCGGTCTCACCGGACGTTGCCGTGGTGAAGGACTATCCGGGCGGAGCCGATCCGGAGGCCCTCGCCGACAAATGGCGAGCCAAGCTGCCCCAGTGCGACATGCGCATCGCCAACAATCGCGTCTATGTTCGGGGGCTGGTCGAAGATCTCGAGACGCTCGAGACCATCACGACTCCCACCGGCCATCGTTCCGCCAAACCGGTGCGAAAACCCGATTCCGACGGGGCGCCGGAGCAACTGTTCACGGCCGAAGTGCCGAACCGCCCGTTGGGGGTCGTACTTGCCCACTTCGCCAAACAACTGGGCCTGGAATTGGAGATCGATCAGGCCAGTCTTGAGAAGGCCGGCGTCACGCTGGACCAGGCGATCTCGTTTCGGGTGCAGGAGGCCACGTTTGACGAGCTGTTTCAGGCAGTGCTTTCCCCGGTCGGGTGTACGTATGAACGCCGGGGGAACGTCCTGAAGGTCCGGGCGAAACCATAGAGACTCGGCAATCTGCCGGAGAGTACACCGCCGCCTGCCGCCTCTGACTCTCAACGGCCGCGAAAGAACAAAGGGCAGAGTTCACGCTCTGCCCTTTGTGGACTGTACAAGTTGAGTTCGAGGCGGGAAGCGGCTTAGCAGCCGTGCTTCTCGAGCTTCTCGCGGAGCGTTTCTGCCGTGAACGGCTTCACCAGGTAGTCCGAAACACCCGCTTGAATTGCCTGCATCACGCGTCCCTTCTCCGCCTCGGTGGTGATCATGATGATCGGCACTTTCGCATCCTGGGCGCGAATCTCTTGGATGACCTCGAGGCCTGTCTTGCCGGGCATATTCCAGTCGGTCAGCACCATCCCGAATTCTCCCGGCTTGAACAGCGCAACGGCCTCCGCGCCGTCGGCGGCCTCCGTGGCGTCCGTGACGCCGACCGCTTGAAGGGACCGGAGTATGATCTTACGCATAGTGCTGGAATCGTCGGCAACGAGGACTCGTGTGCTCATCTGTATCCCTCGTGAGGTTGGGGGCGTTCCGGAATACCGCGGCGTCCCGGTTGCACGATTCACCAGTCGCCTGCGTCCATGCGCCAACCCTAGCTCTCAATCTGCGCGTGTCAAGTCGGGTGTGGGTCATGCCGGTTGTAGCACGATTAGCAGTTGTCGGCCTGGCACTGTCCGGAGTACCCGTGTGCCCTTCGTGGCGATTACGATCCTGCGAGTGGCCTTGCTTCGGCCTGTTCGGGGAATGGCGTGTCGAGATCTTTCTCGATGTTGACAAAACGTAACCTATAGTTGGCGTGACATACAGCTCTGCATGCAGAATACTCGTATCCCTGCATCGTCGAGAAACAGAATGCCATTGCCTCCTTCGGGAGCCGCAGCCGGCATCGAACCCCGCCGTCAAACGAGCCCCCCTGCGACCATCCGGAAATCTTTCGATGCCAACCACCACTTCTTCTTCATCCTGGTCCGATGTTCCGCTCCCGGTCTCCGTTGGCGGCCACCTGGAACAGGTGTCCGATGCGCAGATGCAAGCCTACGCCGACCTGATCTACCGGCGGACCGGAATCCACGTCTCTCCGCAGAAAAAGACCCTGCTCTCCAACCGCTTGCGCCGGCGTTTGCGGAATACCGGAATCGAGAGCTTCGAAGACTACTTCAAACACCTGAAAAAGCTGTCCCCGAGCGATCCGGAATGGGATGCGTTTCTTCAAGAAATCACCACGCACGAGACCTATCTGTTCCGCGACGAAGCCCAGTGGGACTGGTTCCGCAAATCCTTCCTACCCGACTTCGTTTCCCATGTTCAGGACGCGCATCTTCCCAAGCGTCTCCGCGTCTGGTCGGCCGCGTGCAGCACCGGGGATGAAGCGATCACCGTCGCCGCCTGCGTGGCCTCGGCGATCCCGAACGTCTCGGCCTGGAAGATCGAGATCGTCGGCACCGACATCGGGGTAGGAGCGGTCGAACAGGCCCGCAGCGCCGTCTTCGGCGAACGAGCCATGCGTCTTGTCCCCAAAGACCTGCAGCAGAAGTACTTCCAGATGGCCAAGGACGCCAAAATATGGCAGGCGAAACCGGAAATCAAAGCGATGACGACGTTCAGGCAGCATAATCTGATGGAGCCGTTGCGCGAACGTCCCTTCGACATAACCTTTTTGAAAAACGTGCTGATCTACTTCGATGCGACATCCAAGCGAAAGGTGCTCGATAACGTCAAGGCTCTGGTTGCGCCCGGCGGATTGCTCGTCGCCGGCGCCGCAGAAGGAGTCAGCGACCTGCTCAAGGATTTCGTAAGAATTCAACCGTGGTTATACCAGCGTCCCGAATAGCCGCCGTCGACGGCTCAGCGCCTGCGACGTGAGAAAGACAATATCGGACGTACCGGAGCACCGCTCCGGGCTGACCTGACGGAATGAGGGTAGAAATGAGCGAATCGGAAGCCGTTGCCCGTGATGAGTTTTTCGAGAGCCTCTTGGGAGACTTCCTGGACGAATCCGGGCAGTTGCTCGACCGGCTCAACGAGAACCTGCTGCAGTTGGATGATTGGGTCCGCTCGCTGGACGAGAATCACACCGAACGATGCGACGAAGACCTGATGAACGACATGTTCCGCTCCGCCCACAGCCTCAAGGGTCTGTCGGCCATGCTCGGACTTGCCGATATCAACGATCTCACGCACAAAGTGGAGAACGTCTTCGACGCGGCTCGCAAGGATGAACTGATCATTTCTGGAGATTGCGTGGAACTCATGTTCCAGGCGGTCGACCGGCTCGTGGCCATGGTCGACGTGCTCAAAGTCCCCGACGGCGAGCCGGTTTCCTGCGAGCAAGTGCTTCAAGGCATCAGCAACCTGCTTCAGAAAGCCGGGGTCGAACGCAAGAAATCCAGTCAGGCCGACGCAGAAAAGGCTCTCGCGGATCTGACAAGCGAGGAAGCCGGGAGTGCTTCTCCATCGGTATGCGAAGTGGAATCGCCGGAATCGCTGCCGCAGCAGGCGGAGCAGACGCAGCAGGTCGAGCAGGTTGAACAGCCGGAGCCGGGCGGGCAGGTCGAGCGGAGGGAACAGGCTGAGCAGGCGATCGAATTGCCAGGGCAGGTCCCCATCGCCGATCCGTTCGCCGACATCGAAAACGAGGCCGAGATCTCCACGAAGTACCTCGGCATCTTCATCGACGAAACCGACCTGGCTCTCGATAGTCTGACCGAGACGCTACTGGCCCTGGAAGGCGGCGGCGATCGCGAGTCGATCGCCACCTTGCTGGTCACCTCGCATCGCATCAAAGGCTCGGCCGCGTCGATCGGATTGAACCGCGCAGCGAAGCTTGCCCACCTCATGGAAGATCAATTGCAGCACTTGTCCGACACGAACGGGTCGTTGTCGCCGGAACTCACCGACGCCATGTTGCGGGCGACCGACGGACTGCGATCCTTCCTCGGCGACCTCAAGAATGGGAGCATCGGCGAAGACAACTTCAGCATGCTGGCCTCGGGGCTGCTCGCGGCGCAAGATGCAAACTCATCGCAAGCCGCGGCGACCGGACCGCCCGCGGTGCCGACGCCGGACGTGTGCGGCGAGCCCCCCTCCGACGTCACGCCGGCTGCACCCCTCGAAGTCGACGACGACCTGCGCAACAAGGCACGGCGGAACGCCCCCGATGGAAGTCGCGGATTTGTCGGGCGAGTTCGCTTCCAGCAGAATCTGCCGCTGGTCGGCCTGAAGGCCCAGTTGATCCACGAGAAGCTCGCCAATCTCGGAAGGATCTGCTGCTTCATTCCCGATCCGGCGACGCTGGACGACCTGGACACGATCGACGTCGTCGAATTCGGCGTCGTCACCGAGCAGAACGCTCAGTACGTGCATCAGCAATTGCGGATCGGAGGAGTGGAAGAGATCGTCTGCGAGCCCATGTCGCCTACAACCAAGCCCGAAATCGCACAAGAATCGCCCCTCTCGCCGTCCTCACCGGCGGGGGCAAAGCCTTCTGTTCCCGCCGCCCGCCGACCCGCACGTCCCGAACCGGCAGCCAGAAGCGACGAAGCGGGCGAAACTCCGACGAGAAGAACCACGGCTGCGGTACAACGCAAAGAGCGCGCCCCCGAGGCGAATTCGGGGAACCGCCCGACGGAAACGCTGCGGGTCGACATCGATCGCCTCGATCAGTTGATGAACCTTGCCGGGCAACTCGTGATCAGTCGAGCGAGGTTCACCCAGATCGGCGAACGGTTGAAAACGTCCGTAAGTGGAAAACACTCGGCACAAGTGATGAACTCGATCGTCGCTGCCCTGAACAAGATCGCCAGTGGAGCGAGCGATTCCTCGGTCGAGCGAGCCCAGTTGCAGGCAGAACTCGATGCCGTGCGGGGACAGGCACGCAGAATTCAGATGGACCTCGAGTCGGTCTGCCGCGACGTCGAGGCCCTGCAGCAGATTCGAGGAAACGTCAATGAACTAGGCGAGGCGATTCATCAACTGGGGCGCGTTTCCGACGGCATTCAGCAGAGCGTCATGGACACCCGCATGGTTCCCATCGGGCCGCTCTTCACACGGTTCAAACGCGTCGTCCGCGACATCACGCGATCCAACGGAAAGAGCGTGCGACTGGTCATCAGCGGTGAAAAGACGGAACTCGACAAACGCATGATCGACGAACTCGGCGACCCGCTCATTCACATGGTCCGCAATTCCGTGGACCACGGCGTGGAACTCCCCGGAGAACGCGAGGCCAAAGGGAAGCCCCGAGAAGGCACGGTGACGCTCGACGCGTTCCACCGCGGAAACAGCATCTACATTCAGGTGACCGACGACGGAAAAGGTCTCGACCCGGACAAGATCCTGCGGAAAGCCCTGGACAAAGGTATTGTCGCCGAAGCCGACGCCGAGAAGATGACGCCCCACCAGATCTACCAATTGATCTGGGAACCGGGCCTGAGCACCGCCGATAAGGTGACGGAAGTCTCCGGGCGCGGTATGGGAATGGATATCGTCAAGTCCAAGATCGAGGACATCAACGGAACGGTTGACCTGGCCAGCACGCCCGGACAGGGAACCACGCTGACCATCAAGCTCCCGCTCACGCTCGCCATTCTGCCCAGTCTGATGGTCGAAGTTGAGGGCGACGTCTTCGCGATGCCCATGGAATCCGTGGTGGAGATCGTTCGAGTCGGGCGCAAGGACCTGACCACCGTCCAGGGATTCTGGACGGCACGAGTGCGCGGACGCGTTATTTCCATGGTCAGACTCGATGAAGTGCTGTCCTGGAATCGCGCCCCGAGTTCCAACTCCTTCGACGAAGAGACGACGCTCGTCATCGTCGGTGAGGCGGGCCAGGAGATCGGACTTGCCGTCGACCGCGTCCTCGGCGAGGAGGACGTCGTGATCAAGTCCATGGCCGAGAACTATCGAAACGTTGCCGGAATCGCCGGAGCAAGCATCCTGGGAGACGGGCGCGTGTCCCTGATCCTCGACGCCGCGGCCCTGATTGACATGTCAAGTCACCAGGCGGTCAGCAACTGACCGCACAGGAGATCGGATGATGAGAAATAGAACGCGTCCCTGCCGAACCGACCTCGAGATCCTGCGCCAGTTGCTGGCGTCGGCCACCCACGACGCCTCTGCGGCAATGTCGCGCTGGACCGACGGCCTGATCACGCTGACGCTGGACGAAGTTCGCGAACTTCCGCTCGACCGGGTCTGCAGCGAACTCAATATCGACGACAGCCTTCTCACCATGGTCGTGCTCAGCCTCGAGGGCGAGCTTGGCGGAGAGATGATCCTCACCTTCGACGAGGAAAACGGCCGCCAACTTGCCGCCTCGCTGCTCGGCCGCGAAGTCAACGCCGATCCGGAATGGTCCGAACTGGAAAAATCGGCGCTGACCGAAACCGGCAATATTCTCGCCTGTGCCTACATGAACGCCGTCACGAGACTCATCGACCACGAGTTGGTGCCGTCGGCCCCGTACTTCGTTCGCGACTTCGGAGCCAGCGTTCTGGAGCAGGCCCTGATGGTCCAGGCCATGACCAGCGATGCGGTTTTGATCTGTCGGACCGGGTTCCACCGGGAGGGTGAACAACTGAATTGGCACGTCCTGTTCGTGCCCACCGAGGCCCTCCGCGACAGGATGGGAGACGCCTTGCACGCCCGAGTATAGACGACCCGTTTGCCGCGAATCGGGTGTTGATACTCTGGCCCAAAGCGGGGCAAGCCCGCGACCCAAACCTTCACAAACATGCGCGCCTTGCGCACAAGTCCCGAACCAAGACACCAAAACGGGATATCGGACGGATGAGTTCCTGTACAATAACGCAACCCGCACAAAAGCAAAACGTGGGAATGGGACAGACCGCCCTGGCCAAAGCGCCGGGACTCCTCTGCTCCGTGCTCGGTTCCTGCGTCGGTCTGGCCCTCTACCACCCGCGATTGAGAACGGGGGCCTTGGCCCACATTGTCCTGCCTACGGCCAGCGGCCGGGGAGCACTGCCCGGCAAATTCGCCGATACGGCACTCCCGCACATGCTCACCGAACTGCTGAAGGCGGGAATCCCTCGGGAAGGACTGGTCGCCAAAATTGCCGGCGGCGCCTGCATGTTCGGAGTCTCCGGTCCCCTCCAGATCGGCGACTCCAATATCGAGGCCGTCCAGACACTTCTCGCCAAAGAGAACATTCGAATCATCGCCAAGGACGTGGGTGGTCAGAAGGGACGACGCGTCACCTTGGATTGTTCAACCGGAGAACTTCTCGTTGAAATCGCCGGCCATCCCAAGAAAGTCCTGTAGGACGCCCCCCGTCCCCCGTGAGTTCAACGAACCGCACCGCCCCACGTCGGCCACAACGTTGAGGATACACTGCAAGAGCGATCGGAGAAGCATGCCATGACCAGGAGACTACTCGTTACCGACGACGCCATCATCATCCGCGAGATGATCAAAGACGCTGCCATGGAAGCGGGATGGGATATCGCCGGCGAAGCGTCCAACGGCGAGGAGGCCGTCGCGAAGTACCTCGAACTTCGTCCCGACGCCTGCACGCTCGATCTCGTCATGCCCCACTATGACGGACTCCACGGACTCCGCGGCATCCTCGCGGCCGATCCCCAGGCGAGAGTCTGTGTCGTCAGCGCCTTGGATCAGAAACACGTCCTCAAGGAAGCCTTCCAAATCGGGGCCGCCGACTTCATCGTCAAACCCTTCGATCGGAAGTTCCTCATCGAAACCCTCGACAAACTCGTCCCGGCCGCACTCGGCAAGGTGTAACCCGAGAGACTCCCCGTGCATTGAGACGAGACGGTCAACCCGTCAGCATCTTCGATAATTCGGCCCGGATCTGCTGCTCGATCGTGCTCTTGAACATCATGGCTGCCATCGGGAGTTCGGCGGCCACCTGGACCTCCGACGGTTCCGAGGCGACCGATCCTGACACCTTCAGCCCCAACACCCGGAAACCGAACTTCAGCCCGTTCGGAGCCCACTCCTCCTCCAGGTCGCTGATCTGCCCTCCGAACTGATCCTTCACGGTGTGGAACCTCGCCTGCAAACGGCGGGTTGCTTCTTCCTGCCCCAAATCGTGAGGGATTGCGATGTTGACGGTCGCCATCGATGCTCAGGTGCCTTGTGTGGAGATTTGATGAATGACTCTCAAGCCGGCCCGCTAGGAGAGCAACTTGGCCCGCAAATCGGCCAGCAACTGTGCTCCCGCGCCGATTTCTGCCTTCTGACGTTCGGGGTCCTGGGGAATCTCCCGTTCGATCGTCAACGGGCCGTCGTAGCCGATTTCCTTGAGTTTCCCCAGAAAACTCTCGAATCCCACGGCGCCCTGGCCGAGAGGCACCTCCGCCCCCCAAGTTTCACCCGGCTTGTCCGACCAGGTCGCATCCTTGCAGTGAACGCTGCGAACATGCTTCGCCACCTTCCCCAAGGCTTCCACCGGTTCGCCCGATCCGTACAAGATCATGTTGGCCGGGTCGAAATTCACAAACAGGTTGTCGCGATCGACCGCCGCGATGAATTGGAGCAGATCCTCGGCCGACTCCTGACCCGTTTCCAGGTGAAAGCGCTGCCCGTTCGCTTGGCAGTGATCGCAGATCTCCCGGGTCACCGCAACCACCTCGTCAAACACGCCCTCTCCCGCGTCATGGGGAATGAATCCCAAGTGCAACGCCACCGTGTCAACGCCCAGCAAGTTGGCGAAATCGGAGATTTCCTTGAACTCCTGGACGCGTTCGGCTCGCGTCTCCGGCGGCACCAACCCGACGGTCTTCGCGGTCGTGGGGATATCGGCGTAGCTCTCCCCCTCAAACCCGCCGAACACAACCGTGATCCGGATCCCCAACTTTTCGAGCCGTTTCACGAAGGCTTCCGCGTTCTCGCGCGTCCGCGTCGCCTTCTGCGGCGCGTGGAGGTGAATCGTCGGAATCCCCAACGCGTGAACCACTTCCAACTTCACGCCCAGACCGGCGTCGATACTCGCGAACACTCCGATCGGCCACTTTTCCACAACAACCTCCTTCGCCGCAGCGGTCTTCGAGGACACTACGAGTACTTCGACACGTTCGGCTTCACGCCTTCAGGCGTCTCGTCGCTGTCAATATCGAACCACTCCTTCTTGAAATCGATCCGCCCCGGGCCAGCCGCGGCCAGGTTCGTCGTCAAGGCGATCACCGCATCGGCTATGGCCACCTTCGGATGGCAGTGCGGCAGGGGACCGTCGTCCTTCGCCTCGGGATTCTCCCGAATGCAGCACACCCAGTGCTCGATCTGTTCCGTGTAGCCGCGGCTGATGTCGCCCGCCGTGGCGTGGAACCCGACCGCCGACGAAACCTCCTGCTCTTCGGCCGCCGGCTTGTCGCCCGAATCCAGGATCTCCAGCGACGCACTTCCAAGACCACCCTTCACGACCGTCTTGTCGTCGACGTAGTGCGTCTTGAACAGCATCGCGTCCTTTTCCGTCTCCAACAGCAGCGTGCCCTTGGTGCCAAACACCGTTTCGCCGTAGCCGGCGAAGCCGTTGCCGTTGATCGAGGCGTACGAAACGGTGATCTTCTTCCGCTTCTTCAGTTCGTCCCCCGGATCGTAATCCGGTGCGGGATACTCGAACATGCAGAATACGTGGTCGCCCGCGTCGCGGTCCGCCGGGAATACCGAACGGCTCGCCGCCGCAAAGACGTTCAGCGGATACTGCTTCTTCCCGCCGTGCATCGCCGAGACAAAAATGCTGGCTGCATCGAGCTGGTGGCTGCCAAGCTCGGCCATCAAGCCGCCGCCCGTCCGGTCCCACAGTCGCCAGCGAATCAACTCCTCGCCCGCCGGACGATTGTAGAGCACCCGTCCGTCGCCGTCTTTGAGTTCAAGTCGCTCGTAGCCGTACTTCTCGACCTGGTCGGCAATCTGTTTGTCGTCCAACTGGGCCTTCTTCTGCGCAACCTTGTTGGTCCAGAGTTCCTTGTCTTGCGCGAGCGAGGCCTTCTTCTCGACGTTCTTCTCCTTGGCCAGCGACTCAGTGATTCCCGCCAGCTTCTTCTCCCAGGATTCGAGTTCCTTCTCGATCTTGCCTGCCTGCACGTCCTCGGGTTTGAACTCCCGAGGCATGGGCTGCTGCCAACTATCCGAGCCCGGCAGATTGCCGCGGTGCCACTGGGCCCGGATGTAGTGGATGTCGCCCAGCAGGCCCGCGTTGATCGCGTGGACCGCGTTGTCGTAGAGGATGTTGTAGTGCCGCTGGTGCCCCGTGGCCAGGTGCTTGCCGGTGGCCTTGGCGATCCGGGCCATCTCCTTGCACTCGTGGACGCTATGGCCCATGAGCTTCTCGGTCAGCACGTGCAAACCCTTCTTCATGGCGGCGATTGCGGCCGCGGCATGCAGATGGAGCGGCAGAGCGATGATGACTGCCTCGACTCCGTCGGCTTCCGCATTCTCCAGCAAATCCTGGTACGGCCCATAGACCTTGACGTGCTTCTTCGCCTCATCTTCTGTCTTCCAGCCGTATTTCTCCATCAACCCGCAGCGTGCCGCACGGGCCACCGGGCTGTCGTAGTCGCCGTGAAACGCCCGCCACACGTTGTAGGGGCGAATGTCGGCAATCGCCACGACCTCCACATACTTCGGATTGAGCGCGTTGATCAGCACGCTTCCCTCGTCGCCCGTGCCGATCACGCCCACGCGCAGAGGCCGTTCGACCTTCTCGCTGTAGCCGTAGTAGTAGGGTCCCAGCCCGTTTCCCGAGCTGATTCCCTTCTGGATGCCTTTGGTCAGAAAACTCCGCCGAACGACCGAACTGCCGATCGCCGAACGAAAGTTCTCCCTGCCGATCTCTTTGGATTCCGGAGTTAAATCCATCGTGACTTGCCTTTGGGTCTTATATCGTTGTGTTCTGTTCTTCGCCGCAGGTCAGGCCGGGCCTGACGCCAGTTCGATCGGTCTCGCCGTTCAAGAGGAGTAACGCGTCACGTCCGGGGCCATGCCCTCGGGCGTCTCGTCGCTGTCGGGATCGAACCACGACTCCTGGAAGTCGATCCGCTTGCCTTGTTCGGCAGCGATATTGGTGGTCAACGCGATGACCGCATCGGCCATGGCCACCTTCGGGTAGCAGCGCGGCTGGATATCCGGGTCCGTGTTGTTCGGATTCACCCGGATGCACCAGGCGAAGTGCTCGATCTCTTCGCGATAGCCGCGGCTTACATTGGTCGGCCCCGCAGCGGCCTCGGCCGTCTGCGCGGCGCCGCTCGCCTGCGTGTCCAATGCCGCCGGACCTGCCGACGTCTTCACCTTGCTGGCGCTCTCGTCGCGGTAGATCGTCTTTTCCGTCTCTCTTGCCAGGATCAAGGTCCCCTTGGTGCCGTAGACGATCTCGCCGTAGCCGCCGAAGCCGTTGCCGTTGATCGATGCGTACTGCACGCCGATCCGCTTGCTGTTGTCGAAGCTCTTCGGATCCGAGTTGTAGCCCGGGGCCGGGAACTCGTAAATGCAGCACACGTGGTCGTCGGCCTCGCGGTCGAGCCCGAAGATCGGCCGGTTCGACGCGCACATCACGCTGATCGGATGCTGCTTCACCCCGCCGTGCATGGCCGAGATGAAGATGCTCGCCGCGTCCAACTGGTGGCTGCCCAGTTCGGCCATCAGGCCGCCCCCGGTCCGTTGCCATAGCCGCCAGCGGATCAACTCTTCTGCCGCGGGACGGTCGTAAACTTCCTTGCCGGCCTTGAACTTCATGTCCTCGTAGCCCTGCTCCTTGGCGATCGTCTTGAGCACATAGTCCTCAAGCTGCATCTCCTTCTGGGCAACCTTCTTGGCCCACACGTCGATGTCGCGGCCCCGTGCGCTGGCCAGTTGCCTTTTCCAACTGTCGAGCGTCTTCTGCAGCGCAGCCGCCTGGGAATCGGTGGGCTTGACGTCCTTCGGCATGGGCATCTGCCAACTGTCCGAACCGGGCATGTTGCCCCGATGCCACTGGGCGCGGATGTAATGGATGGCGCCGAGGTGCCCTCGCCGGATCGCGTCCATGGCCTCCTCGTAGAGAATGTTGTAGTGACGCTGGTGACCGGTGGCCAAATGCTTGTGGGTCGTCGCCGCCACCCGGCACATCTCCTTGCACTCGTGCACGCTGTGCCCCATCAGTTTCTCCGTCAGAACGTGCAGGCCCATCTTCATGGCGGCGATCGCGGCCGGAGCGTGCAGGTGCAGCGGCAAGGCGATGATGATCGCCTCCAAGCCGTCGGCCTTCGCATTCTCCAGCAATTCCTGATACGCACCGTAAACCTTCACGTGCCGCCGGGCCTCGGTCTCCGTCGGCCACCCGTAAACGCTCATCAGGCCCGGACGCGGACCGAGCGCCTCCTGATCGCCGTTGAACGCCCGCCACACGTTGTACGGACGGATGTCGGCGATTGCCTTCACCTCGACGTACTCCGGGTTGATGGCGCCCAGCAGCACGCTCCCTTCGTCGCCCGTGCCCAGCACGCCCACTCGAATCGGGTGCCCCTCGGCGGCCCCGTATCCGAAATAGAACGCACCCATGCTCCCCGCAGCCACGGCGCCGCCCACAAGGCCGCCCTTGATGAAGTCGCGGCGACTGAAATCTCCACGCCCTCTTCCTGCTGGTTTCTCGTCAAGACTGGGACTCATATTTCATTCACCTTGTTGAGGTTCTCGATCCGGTTGGAAACACGCTCGAACTGAGTACGGAAACACGGTCGGCGTCTCCGCCTCAATTCCCGGCCCGCTCAGTCGTTCAATTTCCGCAGGAACGGGATTCTCGCCTCGATCGGGCGACCGATCCAATGGTAAAGGAAATGGTCCAGGCCGGCCCAGCGTCCCACCGGAAGCGCGGCCAGCATAAAAATCGCCACCATTTCCACAAAGTTCTTGTCCACGATTAAGGCGTGCCCCACAACCTCGGGTGCCGGCGGATAGATCGTCGGCCAAGGCGGCTGGGTCATCAATACCGAGATCAGAAACGCCCCGCCCCCCAGGCACGCCAGCCGATTGCAGAAGCCCAACAGCATGCACAGGCCGATGGCCGTCAGCCCGTAGGTGACCGCAAGATCCAGGAACTGCGCTTGGGTTTTCACAAAGGGAATCGGAACCGGCAGCTTTTCCGGAGCGGTCACCACTTGCGGAACCTTGGCACGCGACTTCTGCTCGTCGTCCAGGACGCTGAACATCGCCATGCTCATCTCATCGCCCATGGCGTCCAGATCGGCAAGCCAGCCGTCCGCCTCGCCGCGAAGCTTCATCTGCTCGTCCCAAATCCGCTTCTTCTCGTGGGCCGCGTTGTTGACCCCCGACTTCCGCCGCGCGAGGTAACGGTCCAAAGCGCCGAAGTGCGCGTCGATATCCTCCTTGTTGTCCGTCATGAACTCTTCAAGCGATACCTCGTACTGCTTGAATGTCTCGTCGATGGCCTTCAACTGCTCCTCGCTAAGACGGTTCTGTTTGACGAACCGGTCCTTCGTCTCCGTCCAGGCGGCCAGATAGACCGGGCTGGTCACCCAACCCTCTTTGGCTTTCTTCTCGTCCTTCACCGGCTCCATGGCCAGCCGCACGCGCCCGTCCAGGTCCGACACCATCGCATAGAAAAGCGGCGCAAACGGACCCTTCGAAATCGTCAGGAATTCGCCCGCCGAAAACTTGTCGGCATTCGCGATCTTCCACACTCCTTCATAAAAGAAGTGCCATCCTATGGTGAGCCTCAACGCCACCAAGAGCACAACGGCCAACAGGCCGATCTGATACTTCTTGCCGTTCAGGGGAAACCTCCTCTCACTGTCGTGCAGGATGCAGGTCGGTGGATCAAACACCGTGTGCAGGTATGGGTGCGGGCATCTCGGAATCCCGGAATACACGGAGTGTCCGGTCCGGGAATCGACACAGAGACTATGCCCTCAGCCGCTGGCGGAGTTCGGCGGATGCCAGTTGCACACAAGGCGGGTAACTTCTTTGGTACGCAACTCCTCCTGATTCAATGATTCTAGTCACCCTGACACAATCCTGCCAGCACTCCGGGTCGCCCAAAAACACCTCATTCGAGCACAATCGCTTTCTTTCAGGCAGAACTGTCGAAAAACAACGATCGACCCTGATCCCCCGGTCGGACTTGCTCCGCAACACCCCATCGGGGAATACTCGGGAGGCGACGCTCTTGAATCTCTCGACGATCCAGCCCCAATGTGGGCCGAGTCCGCATCCCAGTCACCATAAGAAAACGCATGCACCATGTGCACATGTTCCGAACTGAAATTCTAGCCGCTCTCCGCGAACTTAACGGCGTCTGCGATGAGCCGTATAATAGACGCTTTTCTGCCCTGAACTGCCGCCCGCAACCCTGCGGTGATTCTCATTTCATTCTACATCGAGTCCAACTGATGCGTATCGTCCTCTGCTATCCCGTCGAAGCCCATCACATCGACCAAATCCGAGCCGCCGCCCCTGCCGATGCCGAAATCATCGATGCCGGTCAGGCAGCCATTGCCGAACAGCTCTTCACCGCCGATATCTTCTGCGGCCATGCCAAAGTCCCCGTCGATTGGGACGGGGTGGTTGCCGCCGGACGCCTCCAATGGATCCAATCCTCGGCCGCCGGCATGGACCATTGCCTGGTCCCCTCCGTCATCGCCTCCAACATCCCCATCACCAGCGCCTCGGCCGTACTCGCCGACCAGGTTGCCGAGCACACCATTGCTCTGCTGACCGGCTGGTGTCGAAGTCTGCCGGTCTACTTCCGGGCCCAGCAAATCAAGGAGTTCATTCGGCGACCCACCCGGGATCTCACCCGTTCCACCGTCGGAATCGTCGGTTTCGGCGGCGTCGGACGCCGGCTGGCCGAGTTGCTGCGCCCCTTCAAAACGCGGACCGTCGCCACCGACCTCTTCCCCACCGATCGGACCGATACCGTCGACGAACTGTGGCCTGCCGACAAGCTGGATCAACTACTCGGTCAATCCGACTTCGTCGTCCTCTGTCTCCCCTTGAACGAAACGACTCGCGGCATCATCACCGGCGATAAGCTCGACCTCATGGCGCCGCACGCCCTTCTGGCCAACATGGCCCGGGGCCCATTGGTCGTCACGGATGATCTGGTCGACCGCCTCGAAAAAGGGCGAATCGCCGGCGCGGTCATGGATGTGACCGAACCCGAACCGCTACCCGTCGATTCCCGGCTCTGGGATCTCCCCAACGTCATCATTACCCCCCATGTTGGCGGACAGAGCAGTTGGCGTATCGACAATATGACGAAGCTCTTCTGCGAGAACCTCCGACGCTGGCAGACAGGAGAGCCGTTGGTCAACTTCCTCACCGACAAGCATTTAGGGTTCCCCATTCGCGGCGCTGGCTATCCCCTATGGACCGACATCGTCGACTCGCTCTGATTACTGGACGTGCGGGATTCCTGGGAACAATGGTTCCAAGATAGCCGGCTCCCGTGCCATTCCCGCGCAGGCGGGAATCCAGACAGTCGGTAAACCCATCGACCATCCAGCCACCCCCCCAACAGGCTAGCTCGCTGCTCTTCCTCGTTTCGTTTGTCTGGCTTACAATGATCCCCTGACCAGGAATGCTTGGCACGGACTGCCCGGTTGCATCGAGGACCCCCAATGACGACGACGACTTTTCCGGAGGGGAGCCCCACCCGAACCTTGGGCGGGTCGACCACTTCGGCTTGTCCGGAAGAACTACTTTCACGCTATCGTACGATCATCCAGGAGAAGCGGCTCAGTTGGACCGAGCATCATCACCTGATTCGCCCGCTCGGTTCGGGCGGCCAAGGCGTAGTCTACCTGAGTGAACGCCGCGGGACGGACAATTTCACCCTTCCCGTTGCCATCAAGGTCTTCTCCCCCGAACGCTACGAAGACGAACGCTCCTACAATGAGGCCATGGGCCGCATGGCCGCGATCGCCGCGCGCGTCGCCGAAATCCAGCAGGACAACCTCCTCGACGTCCACAACTGGGTCGACCGCCGTTGCATCCGAATGATGGAGATGGAATGGGTCGACGGCTACGATCTCAGCCACCTGCTCCGCAACAGCATGCTCGAGTGGCTCCAGTCGCGCGTCAGCAACCGCCGCTGGACGTATATCAACCGGGTCATTGTCACTAACGGACCCGTCCAGCCCCGCGTCAAGCCGGGCGTCGCCATTGCCATCATTCGCGACTGTCTTGCCGCCCTGGCCGCTCTCCATCGCCAGGACATCGTCCATGGCGACATCAAGCCGTCGAACATCATGCTCAAACGCACGGGCAACGCCAAGATCGTCGACATCGGGTCGGCCTTCGCCCTCGACGACATCCCCGCGCGCCGCACCTGCACCCCAGCCTACGCGGCCCCCGAGGTCCTCGAAGGCGGTCCCTGTACCGCTCGTTCCGACCTGGCCAGCCTCGGCTACGTCCTCATCGAAATGCTTGCCGGCGTGCCTCCTTTCGACGGTCGCACGGGCTATCGCGAACTCCTCGAAGCCAAACGCTTCCTCGCCCAGAAGCTACCCTACTTGCTCCCCGAGGAAGTCGTCTCCAGCGACCTGCTCATGGGCTTCCTGCGCCAACTGATCGCCCCCGATCCGATGCGCCGCTTCCCCAGCGCCGAGGCCGCCGACGTCCTCCAGGACGGCGCCGCCGGCTTCCACCGCCAGCTCGTCAAAGGCGATCTGGCCAGCGAATACGACCACGAAATGCGGATCTGGCTGGAAGAACTCGAAGATATGGCGTGAAGGGCCAGGCTACTCAGCCCCTCCCAACTCCCGAAGCAGAGCCAATGTAAACAACCCCGTGCTGTGCCCGTCGCTGAAGGTGATCTTGTAGGCGTAGTTTCCCGCGGGGTCCATGGCGGTGACGGTGACGGGCGAGCCGCTCGACTCCGGTACCTTCCCCTCGGCGGCCGCTTGCGCTCGTTCGCTGTGGCAGGTGGCACAAGGGCAATGTTGGCGGAGTTGAATCGGATCGTAAAGGATCGACTTGCCGTCGCTCCAATCGATCCGCAACAGGTTGCCTTCAAGCGCCAGGTTGACAGGTTGGAATTCCATCTGGTCCTTCTTTCTCCCTCCCCAGCAAGCGAATTGAACGTCGATCTGCGGCGTGCATGGGCAGACCTCGACATAATACGCCTCGGCCGACCCCCGGGCTAGCGGTTGCCGCTGCGGCAACCGCCAGGCATAATTCCGCGTTTCCGTCAACTTCTGCCCTGCACCCTCCGGCGCCCGTACCAGCCCCATGCCCCGACCCGCCCCCAAGACCGCCCTCTTCCTCGTCTTCGTCACGGTCTGCATCGATCTGCTCGGTTTCGGACTGGTCCTGCCTCTGCTGCCGATCTACGGTGAAGAACTGACGTCGACCATGTCGCCGGCAACCGCCGGAATGACGCTGGGTATCCTGATGAGCTGCTACACGATGATGCAGTTCCTGTTCGCGCCGGTCTGGGGACGCCTGTCGGACCGCTTCGGCCGGCGACCGATTCTCCTCATGAGCCTGACGGGCTCCACCACGTTCTACTTTCTCTTCGGCCTGGCGTCGGCCTGGCGGAGCCTGCCGTGGATGTTCGTGGCCAGGATCGGCGCCGGGATCGCCGGCGCCACGATCCCCACGGCCCAGGCCTACATCGCCGACGTGACGACCCCGGAGAAGCGAGCCAGGGGAATGGCGCTGATCGGGGCGGCCTTCGGGCTCGGATTCACCCTGGGACCGTTGATCGGGGCGGCCGCGACCTTTGTTTCGCGAGATGCAGGCGTCAGCCCGTGGCCCGGCTATGCGGCCTCCGGGCTTTCTGCAATCGCCCTGTGCTTCGCCCTGTTCAAATTGCCGGAATCGCTCCGTCGTGAAAAGGCTCCGGAAGAGCGGAGGCACTTCCATCTGCACTTACTGCTCGACGCGATCAAAGTCCCGTCGATTGCCGTTCTACTGGTGGTCGTGTTCTTCAGCGTGTTTGCACTGGCCAACTTCGAAGGCACGATTTCGCTGCTCATCAACGATACCCTCAAGATCCAAAGCAGGCAGACGACGGCGGCAGAGACGCTCACGGATCATGACCGTTGGCTGGTGAGCCTTCGTGTCTTCCTCGTGTTCGCCTATATCGGCGTCATCCAGTGCCTCGTGCAAGGCGTCCTCGTCCGCCGGCTGGCCAACACGGTGAGCGAAGCAAAGCTTGCCGTGACTGGCGTGCTCCTCTCGGTCGCCGGATTCGTGCTGCTGGCCGTGATGGGGGAGACCAGATGGGGCGGGATACCGCTACTGATGTTCGCGGCCGCCGTCGAAGTGGGCGGGATCGCCTTCGTCTTCCCGGCAATTCAAGCCCTCATCTCGCGCCGCACCGACCCGGCCGAACAAGGCGGCATCCTCGGCGCCGGCGAGAGCGTTAGCGCCATGGCCCGAATCACCGGCATCCTGTTCGGCGTCTGGCTCTACTCCGTCTGGCCCAGCGTCCCCTTCTGGTCGGCCGCGGCGATGATGGCGATCGTCTGCGGACTCGTCCTCTGGGCGGTACGCACAGGTGAGGACTACAGCGCAGATTCCTCCGCCGTCACTTGCTCCCCAACGCCATAATGCGAGACTTGGTCCGCAAGTACATGACGCCGCCTGCGATTGCGGGCGTGCTGTGAGACGGCTCGCCGAGATCGACCCTGCCAAGCTCCTCGAATTCTCGAGACGCCGACAGGACCACCACTTGTCCTTCACGGGAAATACAGTAAAGCTTCCCGCCGGCGCACACAGGGGAGCCGAAATAGTCGCCCCCGATCCGCTCCTGCCAGATCTTCTCGCCGCTGGCAATCTCGAGGCACGTCACAACGCCCTTGTCGAACCAGGAGAACAGCAGATCGCCGCAAGCCACGGGCGTCACCACGTAAGGCAGGGAGCCCTTTGGCTCGTAAACGACTTCCGCCTCGATTCCGCGTTCCGGTTGGCCGGGACGCACCGCGAACATCTGCCGCCCGATGCCGCCGGTACCGGAACAGGCAATGACCAGCCCTGAACAGACCAACGGCGAATTGACCACTCGATTCTTGAAAATCGGCAGTTCCCAGAACGTCTTGCCCGTCTGAGGATCCAGCCCGCTGAATCCGTGAGCCCAACTGGTCACAATCAGTTGCGCGGCGCCCGCCTCCGGCGTGTACAAACAAGGTGTCGAGTAAGCCGTCTTCTCGGCGCGGCGCGGCGCCTTCCATCGGATCTCGCCCGTGCCGCGGTCCAGAGCCACGATCGAACTGTCTCCGTCCTGGTCGTTGGGCACGATGACTAGGCCCTGGTAGACGATCGGCGAGGCCCCAAACGCGTGTTCTGCAGCAAACGCGCCAAGGTCCCGGCGCCAAACCTCTTTCCCGGTTTCCTGCGCCAACTTGACCACCGCGAACTGCTCGGGATTTGCCCACAGGAAGTAGAGCGCATCCTCGTCCAACGCCGGAGTGCTCGATGCGAAACAATTGAACGGGTGGCGATCGTGCTTCGTGGAAGCATACCTCTGTTGCCAGAGGATCGTTCCGTCTGTGGTCGACAGACAGGAAATGATCTGCGTCGCGTCCTCCTCCAGCGCACTGGTGATGAACAGCCGAGGGCCGCACACGACCGGCGAGGAGTAGCCGATTCCCGGCAACTCCTTCCTCCAGAGGTAGTCGTCGTTCGTCCAGCGGACAGGGAAACTCGAGTCCGGCGAAAGGCCTTCCCCGTTCGGCCCGCGGAACCGCGGCCACTCCTGGGCGAAGGCCGCCTGCACCAGGATCAGGCCCAGAATCATCGATTTGGTGATGCACTGTGTCGGGAACATGAAATCGAATTTGCCTCAGAAGAAACGGATGCTCTGCCCAAAGGAGCAAAGACGGAATGACCGAACGGAAATGAAGCTTAGACCAGAATTGTAGCCAGACGCTGTTCGCCGTGTCGAGTTGTCCGGCGTCGCCGTGAGAGCTGGAGGGGACGCGAACCGGTTGACTTCCTCGACGGGCTGCTAGAATCGGGTTGCAGCCGTGTCTGGCACTCCCTATTGACTGCGAAAAGGTTGAAGAGTTGGTTCCTTTTGATTCTGGTGCTGAGACCGGCATCCTGGTGGTGGGCCATGGCTCGCGAGACCCCGGGAGCAATCTTCCTCTGCCTGGACTGTGCCGCGAAGTTGCATTGAGGCTGCGAGGCACCCCTGTCCAGCCCTGCTATCTCGAACTGGCACGCCCCACCATTGATGAGGGTTTGACGGCTCTCTCCCGCAGGGGTGTTACGCGAACGATTGTCGTCCCCCTGCTCCTCACGGCCGGTCGCCACGTCCGCTTCGACATCCCCAGCGAGGTCGGGCGGTCGCTGGCAAGACTGTCCAACATGCTCGTTTGCTTCACCGCGCATCTTGGGAGCCATCCACAATTGGTGAGCATAGCCAACTCGCGTTTGGCGGAGACGCTGGACGGACGTCCCGCTCGCCTGAGCCACACAAAGTACGTACTCGTGGCTCGCGGCAGCCGCGACCCGCTCGTTCGCGGGGAGGTCTCTCGCTGGGCCGCATCCCGGCGTTTCGAGGACCGGGAGGCCGACTTCCTCCCGTGCTTTCTGTCGCTGACTCAGCCCACCCTTGACGACGGCTTGCAGAGGGCGATGGCGGATCTACCCGCTCGAATCGTCGTCCAGCCGCACCTCCTCTACCCTGGTCGGCTTCTCAGTCAGATCCGCTCGCGAGTGGAAAGGTTGGGGAAGCAGTTCCCCCATATCGAGTGGGTTAGTGTAGGGGCGTTGGGGCCAGATCCGCGTCTCGTTGATTGCGTGCTGGATCTTGCCGTCCAGGCCTCAGGAAACCATTTCACCCGCGAAGCCGGATAGCCGCCAGATGACCGGACTCTGAGATTCGAAACAAAACGGGAATCGTCCGGATTTCGACCTCCAACCAGGTGCCAGCCACAATGGGGGGTGGAAGTATTGGAGAAACCTCCGCCGCGATTTCGCGTATGATGGAAAGAGGCGGCCCTTAGGTCGACCTTGTTCGGTTTCGTGATCGCCATTACCATGCGTAGCGACAATATCGCAGTACTGGCAGTCTTTTCCCGCCTAAGTATGAAGAGGATTTCTGAATGACGTTGTGCAAGCCGTCGGCATGTCGATATGGGCTTCCCCTGCTCGTCCTGGCGGGCATTCTCCTTTCGGGAGCCTGGCTTCCGGCCTCGGCAGATCCGGTGGGACCGACGCCCCTCGACAAGCAGATCACCAAGTTGGTCTCGTACTACATCCAGGAACAGCACCTGTCGAAGCACGAGCTCGACGACGAGATTTCCAAGCGATTTCTCGACATGTACCTGAAGACGCTCGATCCGATGAAGGTCTATTTCCTGCAATCGGATATCGACGCTTTCGAAAAGCAGCGGCTGCTGCTCGACGATCAGATCCAGAAGGGTGAGATCCAGTTCGCCTACGACGTCTTTCGGGTCTTCCTCAAGCGAATCGACGAACGGGTGGCCTGGGCCGAGGAGGCCATCGAGATGAAGCACGATTTCACCCTCGATGAACAGATCATTCGCGACCCGGATGTGGCTCAGTATGCGACCAACGAGGCCGAAGCTCGCGAACTCTGGCGCAAGCGGATCAAGTTCGATCTGCTGCGTCTCCGGGTGGACGACGAAGGCTTGACGGAGGAGAAGCAGAAGGAAAAGGTGCGGCGCCGCTATGTCAGTTTCGCCAAGCGAATGCACCAAACCGACCGGGACGAACTCCTGGAGATGTACCTGTCGGCGCTGACCATGTCCTTCGATCCCCATACGACCTACATGTCGCCCAATTCCTACACCAACTTCGAGATCCAGATGCGGCTCGAACTCGACGGAATCGGGGCCGAATTGCGGTCCATCGACGGCTATACGGTCGTCAACAAGATCATCCCCGAAGGGGCTGCCGACAAGGAAGGCGGCCTCAAGGCCGAAGACCGGATCATCGGCGTCGGCCAGGGCACTGACGGAGAGATCGAGGACGTCGTCGACATGAAGCTCCGCGAGGTCGTCGACAGAATCCGCGGCAAAGCCGGCACGATCGTGCGGCTGGAAGTTACGGATACCGACGGGCTGAACCGTCGCATCATCAACATCCAGCGTGACAAGATCGAATTGAAGGACAGCGAGGCTCAGCAGGCGGTCTTCGAGCACGGCACAAAACCTTCGGGAGAGCCGTTCAAGATCGGCGTGATCAATCTGCCGAGTTTCTACCTCGACATGGACGGCGCACGGCGAGGCGATCCGGACTTCCGAAGTACGACCCGCGACGTGCGGAAGATTCTGGAGGATTTCAACTCGCAGCGGGTCGATGCCGTGGTCCTCGATCTCCGCCGCAACGGCGGCGGTTCGCTCCAGGAAGCCATCAACCTGACGGGATTGTTCATCGAAGGCGGACCGGTCGTGCAGGTCAAGGGTCCCGACGGCTACGTCCAGGCTTATGAAGACAACGACACGAGCATCCTGTGGAAAGGTCCGCTCGTGGTCATGACCAGCAAATTCAGCGCCAGCGCTAGCGAAATCCTCGCCGGGGCTATTCAAGACTACGGTCGCGGACTCATCATCGGCGACCACTCGACCCACGGAAAAGGCACCGTGCAAAGTCTCATGGATCTGGGACTGCAACTGTTTCAAGGGATGCGCAACCCGCCCCCCTACGGTGCCCTCAAAATCACCATGCAACAGTTCTATCGTCCCAGCGGCGCCAGCACCCAGAATCGGGGCGTCGTCGCCGATATCGAAATCCCTTCCATGACGACCCATTACGACGTGGGCGAGTCCGACCTGGACTACGCGGTCGCCTTCGACCAGGTCGAACCGGCCGATCACAAGAACTACGGACAGGTCAACGATGCAATTCGCCAGCAGTTGCGTCTCCTCTCCAGCAAACGCTGCGACAAGTCTGAGGATTTTCAGCGAGTCAAGCGCAACGTCGAACTCTATCTCGAACAGAAGGACCGCCAGACCATCACGTTGAACGAAGAGAAGTTCCGTGCCGAACTCGAGAAGATCGACGCCGACAAGGAGGAGCAAGAGGCCTTCGAAGACGTTGTGGACGGGAACGAGTCGGGTGTCAAACGCGAGATGTATCTCGACGAAGCCATCGCCATCGCCGTCGACTACCTGAACCTCGTGCTGTTGGCCCAATCCCGTTAGATATCGACTGCCGAACCAATGACTGTCCTATTGTCGTCTTTCGCTCTGTGAAAGCAGTGCCACTTCGGGGTGGTGCAGAGAACCGAAACCTTTGCGACACACTCGTTTAACCCGCTGCCGCAGGCGAGGATTGCCAACCATCCCAGAACGCCCCGTAGCTGGTGAACGCCCTCGGTTGGTGGAATTCCCATCCCCATAACGGATGGCTGGAAACAGCGTTTCGTGCCCTACCCCCACAAATCCTGGCGAAATCCGCCCGGTGGTGGGGTCGGCGAGCGGACCGCGGCGAGTAAAATGGAGCTTTCTAAGCACGCTGCGAGTGTTAGCGGAATGGGAGCGGTGTACGCCTCCGCAGCGCCTGATCGCGGACGAGGCAAGCCGGTCGCTTGCTGTCCGAGGTCGCTGTCAACTCCTTGTACGTCACATGGCCGGACGCTCTTTCTGACGAACATTGTCTCTGCGACGGGATCGCCGTGAGTAGCATCTTCGGATTGCTTCTTATTCTCCTTCTGCTGGCCCTCGTGTTGAACGTCGTGGCTCGCGTTCTGCCCATCGCGGTGGCGGACGAGTCGTGCCGGCGGCGGCCCTGGCTGCCCACCCACTGGCGCGAGCCCATCGAGGAGGGCGAAGAGATCCGTTTCGAGACCGGCGACGGAACCGGCCTGGTCGGCACGTATCTCCCCCGTTTGGCCGAGGAGATCGCGGGAATCGTCGTCTACAGCCACGAGTTGAACGGCGATCGTTGGAATGCCCTGTCCTATGTCGAGCATCTGCGCTCCGTCGGCTTCGACGTGTTCACCTTCAACTATCGCCGCCACGGCCGGAATGAAGCCCCGTGCCGCTGGGACGACGCCTTTGAGGTGACCAAGGCCGATGTGGCGGACCTGCGAGCCGCCGTGCGAGCCGCTGTTTCACGGTCCTCCTCCACCAAGCCTCGCCTGGGTGTTTTCGGGGTCGGCAAGGGAGCCGCCATCGCCCTCTGTGCGGCCGCCGAAGAATCGGCGATTCATGCCCTCGTCCTCGACAGTATTGAGCCGTTTCCGGGAGCCTCGCCCTCGCGCCGTGCCACGGGCAAGATCGGTTGGTGGCGGTGCCTGGCCACACGTCTAATTCGACGCCGTCCGAAACCGGCATTCGACCTGGCCAACATCGCCCCGCAGGTCCACGTGCCCGTCCTGATGATCCACGGGCGTAACGACGTGCACGTAGGCCTCGACGCCGTCCGCACCCTAGCCTCCCAGATCGGCGGGCAGTGCCAGCTCTGGATTGTTCCCGGCGCGCGGCATGCCGAGGCGGTCCACGTCGATCGCAACGCCTACCGCCAGCGATCCGGCAAATTCCTCCTCCACGCTCTGCAAACCAGGCCCGCCGCCGTTCGAGAAGCGGCGCCCAAGCCGGAAGCCGCGGTCGTCGAGCGCCGGCACGTCTCTTCCTCCCCCGCTCCAACTGGTGTTGCTGCCGGCAACCGGGAGTAATAGAATCCTACCACGCGGCGGTGAGATTTGATTTCAACCCGCCTGCTCGCATCGCGATCTTCCCCGTGGTAACATCCATCACAGTCTGATTGGCCGATTCTGCCCCTGTGACGGAGAAGTACCGATGCGCAGCCCTGTTGTTGTCCGAGCGTCTTTGTGGATCGCCCTTTTCGCCCTGGTTGCCCGGCCGGGCCTGCCGCCCGTTCAGGCTGCGGAGCCGGAAGTTGAATGGAAGGCAGGTACCGCTGCCGTTGTCATCACGCCCGATGAAATGATGTGGATGGCCGGCTATGCGTCTCGCGACAAACCGGCCGAGGGCAAGGTTCACGACCTGAATGCCAAATCCTTGGTTCTCGAAGACGCTGCCGGCGCCCGGCTGGCCGTCGTCACTCTCGACCTGATCAGCATCCCCAGAGACGTCCGCAACTGGCTGGAGGCCCAGGTGGGCCGGAAGTACGGGTTGCCGCCCCAAGCCCTGCTCGTCAACGCTTCGCACACGCACTGCGGCCCCGAACTGCGTCCCAATAAGGTCTATCTGCCCACCGACCGCGCCGAGCAGTGCCGGGCTTACCTGGAGACCCTGCAACAGAAACTGCTCGAAGTGGTCGGCAAGGCGATCGACGATCTGTCGCCTGTCTCTCTGAGCTACTGCCATGCCCGGGCAGGCTTCGCCATGAACCGCCGGACTCCGATGAAGAACGGCTTCAGCAACCATCCCAATCCCGACGGTCCGGTCGATCACGACGTGCCCGTGCTCCAGGTCGCCGGGCCCGACAAAAAGCTGAAGGCCCTGCTGTTCGGCTACGCTTGCCATTCGACGACACTCAGCTTCTACCAGTACTGCGGCGACTACTCCGGTTTTGCCCAGCGCAACCTGGAAGAAGCCCATCCCGGCGTGACGGCCTTGTTCGTGCAGGGATGCGGCGCCGACCAGAATCCCTATCCACGAGGCGAACTCGAATTGTGCCGGCAGCATGGCCGGGCGCTGTCGAACGGTGTGGAGGCCGCCCTGCAAACCGTCGCCAGGCCGGTCCACGGCCCGCTTCGCACGGCCCTGGGTGAGGTCACTCTCGAGTTCGCCGAACCGCCCAACCGCGAGCAGCTTGAGGAAGCAGCGCAATCCAAGAACAAATGGGAGAAGCAGCACGCAGACGTGTTGCTCAAGGAACTGGAGGAGTCGGGAAAGCTCTGCACCAGCTATTCCGTTCCGGTGCAGGTGGTGCGGTTCGGCTCAGACCTGATCCTGGTGGCATTGCCCGGGGAGACCGTGGTCGACTACTCGCTCCGGTTCAAGTCGGAGCTGGCCGGCCCGGCCGTCTGGGTCGCCGGCTACTCCAACGACGTTTTCGGCTACCTCCCCTCCTTCCGCGTTCTCGAAGAGGGCGGCTACGAAGGCGGCGGCGCCATGCTCTACACCTCGTTCCCCGGCCCGTTCGCACCGTCGGTCGAGAAACTCATGGTCGACAAGGTGCACGAACTGGCAAAGAAGACGGAGACGCACTAATCCTGCCCGTAGCCCGTAGGGTGGGCCAAGTGAACCAAGACGGTATTCGTTCGCCTTATCGAACGCGTGCCAGTTGTGAACCGCAATCCACAACCAAAACGCCAACGCGGCCCACCATGTTACGCGTTCTACCTGGAAACGGTCGCATCATGCCGGAACTCCTCACTACAATCATCAATGTCATCTGCGAGAATTGCTGACGGGTCCTCAAAGTATCATGCGTGGGATCATTGGATGTTCGGCGATCGTCGGACTCGCCGTTTTCGCCGTTGCCTTCATAGCTTCCCTTTTCGATGCTGACACCAGCATCGCCGAGGGAGCGGGCTTGGGTGGTGGACTCGGGTTCTGCATCGCCTTGGCGGTCTTCATCTGCGCCTTGCGCGACAACCTTCGATACCGTCGCGCTTGGCGTGCCGTTCAACGAGAACTCCAAGCTCGACCAGACGTCACAGAGGGAGAATTCCTGGACCATTTCCCGGATCACGATCCCGAGTTGGTCAAGCGGATCCGCAAAGGGATCGCCGCCTCCCTTGACGTGCCCGTTACCAAAATCCACCCGGCTGATAGACTTCGCGATCTCGGCTTCCGTTCGTTGGCACCACCCATCTGGTCATTTCTTCTTGACCACGTGATGGAGGGACGTGACGTTCCCGCACAGGTCGTCGCCTTTGGATCGGACGCACTGGTCGATATCGAAGATCTTCTCCGACATGCTCAAAGGATGCTGGACTCGCTTAAACTTGACGACAAAGACAACATGGTGTGAACAGGCCGCTCACCGTAATCTTCGTCGTTCTCGTCTACATCTTCGCACTTCTCGCGCAGTTACGCTGCCCGATCTGAGGAAACTTGGCCCAACCGACCAACATTTTCCTTTCCCCCATCTTCTTTTCTGCTTCTTCCGCAGAATCCGCGGGATTCCACGGACGCGAACCGATCACGCGGTTGTGGGCAGCATTCACCTCTTTCCATCTTGCCGATTTCGGTTCGTGTCCCCGGATATCCCGGATATCCGCAACACTGCCCGGCACGCAAACCGTCCCGCGCCACGATCCCCCTCAACCACCGAAACGCCCTTCGTCATTCACTCGCTGCGAGCCCGGTCACCGTCGATTCAACTCCTCCACCGGCAACGCACCACGCCCGCTGATCCGGCTGCCCACAATCTCCAGCTCCCGAACCTCGCCCCGAAACTGCCGGTCCAGCCCGTAGCTGTGCATCGTCCGGTTGAAGTTGCCGATCGCCAGCGGGCCCACGCGGTTGTCCACCGGGCCGGCATCGTAGGTCGTTCGGCAGTCGAGCACGAGCGACGCGCCGCCGGGCAACTCCTGCGGCTCGCTGAAGTACCACGAGACGTTGTCGCTCGCCTTGCCGGCGTCGTAGGTCACCGCGAACCGCGTCCAGCGGCCGACCACCAGTGTCCCCGCTGAGCTGTCGTTCTGAACGCGGTCGGGCCACTCATTCACCGACAGCCGCATGCGGCCGTCGGAGTGGCAAACCAGGTCGATTCCGGAGCGGTCCTTCATCAGACAGAAGACGACGCGATTGCCGCCCGACCCGGTCTTCAGGCTCGCCGGTTTCAGCCATCCCGTGATCGTGAAGGAACGCAGGCCGCAAAGCGGCTCGAGCGCATCATCACTTGCCTCGCCCCAGCCCCACGGTTCCGTTTCGGAGAAAACGATGCTTCCCCCCTCGCCCCGCTTCGCGGTGCCCTTGAGGGAAAGCTCGGGTTTCTCGCCGCGGACGAAGCCGGCCCGGACGATCGGCTCGGTCGTATTGCGATCCACGGCAATCTGAATCATGTCGGCGGCCTCGGCGCCCCCCGCATCAGCCACGCGAAGCGTGACGCGGTAGATGCCGGGCTCCCGATAAACGTGCGTCGGCGCAGTCTCCGTCGAACGGGAACCGTCGCCGAACTGCCAAACCGGTGCAGCGTCGGTCTTGGCGTCGAACCTCACCGTCAAGGGCGCGATGCCTTCGGTCGCCGACGCCGAAATCTTCACCTCGGGCCGCCGCGGTTCGCCGTCGCCGTAGGGTGTGAAACGATAAGCAACGTCAGGCCCCACGGGGCGAACGACGCTCTCGCCGCTCTGTGCCGTGCCCAGGGGCAGCACGGTCATCTCCCACGGATCAACCAGGTCGACCTTGTAGGGTCGGGAACCTCCCAGCTCAACCGTCTGGGGGCGCGTGTCGACGCAATACAGCAGGTAGTACTCGCCGTTCTTCGCCAGCAGGTAACGGCCCTGGTCGTTGCCCAGCGGTTCCAGTTCGTCAAACGGCGGCGCCTCGGCCATCAGGTCCTTGAGCCACCCGATCCGCCGCGGACTTTCGCCGTGCAGCACGCCCCCCTTCGACCACCAGAGGATGTCTTCGGGATGCTTGTAGGTCTCCCCGTGGCCGACATAGCAACCGCCGAGGGTGCCCAGCCAGAATCGCTGTGTCATGGTCTTCGCGTCCAGATTGCCCCAGCCTTGCGCGACGTTGCCCTCATAACGGCATTCGTCGTAGATCACCGGCTTCTGGAACTGGCGGCGATACTCCACGCCCCCTTCCATGTTCGAGCTCTGCACGCTCGCATGGGTGACCCAGCCCTTCGTGTGGTCGTACCAGACCCGCCCGTTGTGGATGCCTCGCATCCGGCCGTGGGGATCTTCCTTCGCGAGGATCTGGAAAAAGCGGTCCCAGTCGCCCATCTGCTTGTTGCCGCGGTGGCCCTTGGGGCGGTCGGTCATGAAGTCGAACTCGTTGGCTAGCGACCACCACACATTGCGATACGCCGAAAGCCGGGCGATCGCGTAGCGCAGGTAGCGATCGTCCTGGGCGTCATTCATGTCGGCGAAACCCCAGCGATCGTAGGGATGCCAGAGGATCAGGTCGGCTTCGATCCCCAGCCGCTCGAGGTCGAGAATCCGCCCTTCGAGATGCCGCCAATAGGCCGGATCGGGACGGTCGAAGTCGAACTCGCCGCCCGCCTTTTTCTGGAAAGGAAACAGCTCCGGCTCATTCTGGTTGTAGGCATACGACTTCGGAAACACGCAAAAGCGGATCTTGTTGAAGGGCGAAGTTGCCAACGTCTTGAGCGTCTGCTCCTGAAGCTCCCGCGTCTGGTGGATCCAGGCATAGCAGGTCGTGCCGAACTGATGATACGCGGCGCCGTCGGCGTAACGCAGATAGAACGTCTTGTAGGGCCGTACCGGGCCGTGGTTGCCGGGCGTGGGCGGTCCAACCTCAAAGGTCCCTTGCCGGCCGCTGAGCTCGGGTCGGTTGCTTCGCGTTTCAAAGCGCCACGAGCCCTGCGTTGGCGGCGAAAAACGAATGCGGTAGGCGCCCTCCCCGTCGTAAAACCCCGGAACGGTGAAACGCTGCTCGCCCTGCTCAATAACCGCCGAGCATTCGACGGTGAGATAGGGATTGCCGTCGCGGGGACCCTCCAGGGCCGTCTCCCACACTCCCCATTGCTCCACGTCGGCAGCCGCTGCAACGCTCGAAATGCCGCCGACGATCGCCAGGCAACAACACAGGCTCTTCATCAGGCCGTCAACACGCGAGTTCATGCGATCTATCCTCCCAAAGCGGGGCAAGCCCGCAACCCAACCTCTACAAGAACTTGCGCGCACCATGCGCACAAGCCCAGCACGCAAAGGCCTTCAGTAATCCGCTGCTATCGCCAATTCCCTTGCCCGAGAAATTCCCCTGCCCGCAGCTCCTTCTTTAATTCGTGTTCCATCTCCGCTTCATCCGCGGCCCACTTGCCGTCCAATAGGGGGTTCGTAACCGAGTTATGCAACACACCCCCCGCCAGACCGCCGCAACTTGCGATTGCCGGTAGTGGTGTAAACACATTTATGACCGGCACTTCCGCCCACACCCCGCGTCCGAACCGTTCTGCAACAAACTCAAAGGCGGCGCAAAACCCCGTCCGGTCCAAAACACCTTGCATCCCCTCGGCAGTCGACATCCACAACCAATCGTCCTGGCGTCAACTCAAAAAATCCGCGCAGGTGTTCAATTCTTGTATTGACTTTCGCCGCCGAATATGTATACTAATGTACATGACACACGATCCCCCCAGCCTTGCTCGATCTTCGACAATTTCCGTGTCGTCCATTCCCTTGACAGATACCTTCAGGATCCCGCCACGCACCCTTTTCGTATCCTTCGTGTATTTCGTGGTTCCCCACAGTATTTAGACCCCGCTTCTGAGCCGGAAGTGTCAGAAAACGTCATATTGGTGAGAAGTTGACTGCAACACTACCCCTCTGGTCGCTTCCGGCGAGCTTCCCCTGATCGACTCGCCGCTCCCAGAACAGCATGCCCACAGTGTCTCCGTTGCCCTGACCATACCCCATACTGCGATATAACCCCTGCGCCCGATGATTGTCTTCGCGAACCTCCAGCGTCACCTTGCAGCACCCCAGGCCGGCCGCCCGCCGGTGGGTCTCTTCCAGAAGCCGGCGCCCGACGCCTTGGCCGCGGAATTCCGGGAAAACCGCCAGGTCGTGGATGTTCAGCAGCGGCCGGGCGGCGAACGTCGAGAAGCCGCGAAAACAAACCGCCACGCCGGCCGGGCGATCGTCAGAGAAGGCCAGCAGAATGAGGGTCGTGGGGTGGCTCTTGAGCCCGTCGATCAATTCGTGCTTGACCGATTCGCTGAGCGGTTCTCCCCGCCCCATCGGATCGGCCGCATAGGCGTCCAGCAGGCCACGAACCGCCTCCTGGTGAATCGGATCGTCCAAATTGGCTTCGAAAATGGTCACAGACACACGCCGCTCCCCAACACATTTCGAGCATTCTGTATTTGGTATTCGAATTTGTTTCGGATTTCGTGCTTTGCCTTTCGGATTTCTCCCCCGTTTCAGCTCGAAGGCTCATCGCTGTCGGCGGTCACATCACCGGCCGCCTGCTGCCCCTGCACTTCAGCCGCCACCTGCAGCAGGACGTCGGCACGCTGCTCGGCCGGGGCTTCGAGCTTCAGATCGAATCGGGCGCCGAAGGGGAACGCTTGCACCCGTTTGATCCGCACTTCGGGACCGTCGAGCCGCTCAAGGGCGGCTTCCGGCGTCCGCTGGAAGGGCGGGCAGAAGGCCAGGTGGACGCTCGCCAGACGCTGGCCCGGCTCGAACGACACCCGCATCCACCCGACCACCCGTTCCGTGCCGTCCGGTTCGACAAGCCGCGTCACCTGCTGGGTCACATGTTCCTGCACGACATCCAGACCGAATACCGAATCGGCCACCGCCTGCTCGAACTGTTTGCGACTGTCGTGGATCGGCACCGGTCGAGACTCGCGGGATAGGGCAGGGACAGGTGGCACCGAGCGTACGAGTCGCCGGGGCCGCCAGGCCCAGAATTCCTCGGCCGCCACGATCAGCCACAGGCCGGCAAGACCGGCGGGCGACGATCCCGGCAGACTCGTGGCGGCTGCCGTCGCCAGTGCCGAGACGGTGATCAGGCCCGAGATGATGAACGTCGACCGCCGGCTCGCGCCGCTGCGCCGCCAGACAAATCTCGCCGTCACGGCAGCGCCTGCCACGGCTAGGCCGACGGCAACCAAGGAAGAGGCCGAGAGCGGCGTCGAGATCGCCCCGACGGCTCGGCGAAACCAGAGGAACCCGGCAGCGAACAGAAGGATGCCGGCGCAAGTGAACACGCCCGCACGAACCAGAGGCCCGGCCAGGCCGGTCCGGGAGAGGGCCCCTGCATTGAGATTGAAGTCGGCGATTGCGGGAGTGCTCATCATGGCGTCCATCGGGTCTGCCCGCGGCATACCTGGGCAGGCCCTTTCCAAACACGATCGCGGACGGTACCGGAGCAGGCCCTTGGCGGACGTTCTACTTCGCGGCCTTCTTCAGGTCCTCCACCCGATCGGTCTTCTCCCAGGTGAAACTCGGTTCGCTGCGGCCGAAATGGCCGCCGGCGGCCGTCGCCTGATAGATCGGCTGGCGGAGATTCAGGTACTTGATGATCCCCGACGGCGTCAATGGGAACACATCGCGGACGATCCGGCAGAGTTTCTCCTCGTCGATCTTCCCCGAGCCTTCCGTGTCGATCAGAACGCTGACGGGTTCGGAGACGCCGATCGCGTAGGCCAACTGGACCTCGCAGCGGTCGGCCAGGCCGGCCGCGACCAGGTTCTTGGCCACGTGGCGGGCCATGTAGGCCGCACTGCGATCGACCTTGGTCGGGTCTTTTCCGCTGAACGCGCCGCCGCCGTGGCGGGCCCAGCCGCCGTAGGTATCGACGATGATCTTCCGCCCCGTGAGGCCGCAATCGCCGTGCGGGCCGCCGACGACGAATTTGCCCGTCGGGTTGACGTGGTACTTGATCTGGCCGTTGACCAGTTCCGGCGGCAGGCACGGCTCGATCACGTTGGGGATGGCCCACTCGCGGATCGCAGCCTGGTCGACCTTCGGGCTGTGCTGGGTGGAGAGGACGACCGTGTCGATGCGGACCGGCTTGTCGCCGTCGAATTCCACGGTGACCTGGCTCTTGCTGTCCGGACGCAGCCAGTCGACCTCGCCCTTCTGGCGGGCTTCGGTGAGGCGATTGGTGAGCCGGTGCGCCAGGGCGATCGGCAGCGGCATCAGTTCGGGCGTGTGATTGCAGGCGTAGCCGAACATCAGGCCCTGGTCGCCGGCGCCGACGTCCTTCCCGGACACCGAATTCTCGTCGACGCCTTGGGCGATGTCGGGGCTCTGCCGATCGAGCGACACCATGACGGCACAAGTCGACGAATTAATGCCCATTTCGTCATCGGTGTAGCCGACCTGCTCGATCACCTTGCGGACGACGTCCTGGTAGTTGACGATGGCTTTCGTCGTGATCTCGCCGGCCACGATGGCGACGCCCGTGGTGACCATCGTCTCGCAGGCGACGCGGCTGTACGGATCCTGCGCGAAAAGCGCATCAAGGACGCCGTCGGAAATCTGATCCGCCAGCTTGTCCGGGTGGCCCATGCTGACTGCTTCGCTCGTAAACAGGTACTTGCCCTTCGCCACGGAAAACTCCTCCTTTGCCGGATGCCAGCGCCGCCAGCCGATACGAGCTACCGCCCGGTTGACCTCGCCCAGCTCTCGTTGGTCGCTCGTTTCTTGGGGAAACAACTGTCGAGAATCGCTCTCCCGGCCGCAAACCGCTGGGAGACAAAAGAACCATTATAGTCGCACCCGACAGGGGCAAGCAAGGTGAGGGACACCACGCCGGACGGGCGGACGGGCCCCGGAAGGGCTGGGTGGGGTCGACCTGACCCGTGATCGGCACCTTGGGCCTCCGCCCCCGCTTTTCGACGATTTGTCGTAGGATCAGGGGAGGCGATCAGAGTATGCTGGGCGTGTGAAAGGCGACAAAGGCTATGAAGAAACGAGGACGCAGTTCGATACGGGCCATCCTCGCGGCCGTGTTCTTCGGCGGCTTCGCGGGCGTCTCGCTCCTCACCTTCCCGGCCGGCGTGGTGCCGATGGCGGCCGCCTGGCTTGCCCTTCACTCTCTACTGGTCTGGCGGGGCAAACCCGGCTGGGTGCCGCTGCTGGCGTGCCTGGCGATCCTCCTGATCAAACGTACGGCCTGGCTCCCCGGAGTCTTGCTGCTGCTCCTCGCACTTGGGATTGCCGCCGGGTTGCGGTTGGCCGGCCGGCGACAAGGGCGGAGCTTGCCGACGTCGGTTCACCGAGCCACCCTGGCACTCCTGTGGTTTGCCTGGCTGATCGCCGCGATCGATTCCTGGGCGGCGGTGCGAACGTCCCGTCGGCCGGTTCTGGATCCCCATCGCCCCGTCGTCTGTCTGGGCGATAGTCTGACGGCCTACGGCTATCCGGACGAACTGGCCGGGCGTCTGGCGGTACCGGTGGTGAATATGGGCCGCGACGGCATCAGTACGACCGACTCGCTGGAACTGCTCCCGGCGATCCGGGAGTTGCATCCCCAGGCGGTGATCGTGGAGCTCGGGGGCCATGACTATCTCCGCAACCACGGCGAAGAGACCTGCCGCCGCAATCTCACCAGGATCATCGAGGAATGCCGGTCGCTTGGTGCGGAAGTCGTACTCGTCGAGGTTCCTCGCGGAATCGTGACCGATCCCTTCGGGGGACTGGAACGTCGTTTGGCTCGGCAGCACGACCTTGCGCTGGTCTCCGATACAACACTCCGCTGGTTTGTCCTTTTCGGCCCCTACGCCCCGCCGGGGATGTGGCTTCCGCGCGAGTGGCACCTGAGCGACGACGGACTGCACCCGAACGCTCGGGGAAACGAACTGCTGGCTCGCAGAGTGAACGATGCGTTGGTCGCCATATTCGGCCCGCAAATTGAGCGGCACCTACACGCTTCGGTCAACGAGCGATTCGAGCAGTGAGAACGTGCGATCCGTGGCGCCGAGTTGCTCCCGGACAAGCTGCTGGGCCCGGTCGCCCAACTCGTGGCGATAGCCGGGATCTTCCAGGCATCGGCGCACGAAGGCGGTCATTTCGTCGCCGTCGTGGAGGACGACGGCGGCGGCGCGGGCCAGCATGGCGGCCACGATGTCGCGGAAGTTCCGCGTGTTGGGGCCGAAACTGACGGCCGCTCCGTAGGCGGCCGGCTCGATCATGTTTTGCCCGCCGCGAGGGCCCATGCTGCCGCCGACGTAGGCGATCCGGGCGGTTCCCCACCAGGCTCCCAGCTCGCCGATCACGTTGACCAGGAGGATCCGGGCCTGCGGATCGGCGGGGGCCGAATCCAACTCGGTACGCCGCTGCCAACGGACGCCGCGTGCGTCGAGCATCTCGGCCACCGTCTCGAAACGGTCCGTGTGTCGCGGGACCAGAATCAGCCGCAACTGCGGATGCGACTCGGCGAGTTTCAGGTAGGTGTCGAGGGCCAGCGACTCCTCGGGCTCCTGGGTGCTGCCCGCCAGGAACACGCAATCGTCTTCCGCAATCCCCCAGAGATCTCGCAGACGGGTCGTCGCCTCATTGGCCCGGTCGATCTCGGCCCCGTCATACTTCATGGAGCCGGTCACATGAAGCGATTCCTCGACCGCACCCAGGCGGCGGAACCGCTCGGCGTAGGTTGGGTCTTGAACGGCCAGCAGATCGATCCGCTGCAGGATGCTTTTCACCACGGGCCGGATTCGCCCGTAGCCGCGAGCGCTGTTCTCGCTGAGGCGGCCGTTGACGACGGCCACGCGGGCGCCGCTGCGGCGGGCCGCGGCGATCAGGTTGGGCCACAACTCCAGCTCGGCGAGCACGAGGACATCCGGCCGGATGCGTCGCATGGCCGCGGCGATGGCCCAACTGAAGTCCAGGGGGCAATAGAAAACGGAAAGGTCGGGATAGCGTTTCCTGGCCAACTCCATGCCGGTCATGGTTGTGGTGGAGAGGACGCATCTCCACTCGGGCCGCTGCCGCCGGATCTTGTCGAGGAGCGGACGGACAAGGTTCACTTCGCCTACGCTGACGGCATGGACCCACAGGCAGGTCGCGCCACCCTCGCGGCGAGGCACTCGCCCCAGGAACTTGGCGGCATAGCCTTCGCGGTACTTGCCCTTGCGGATTGCCTGCCAAAGCAGCCAGGGAAAGGCTGCGACGAGCAGAAACAAGTAGACGACGTTCAGGAAATATCGCACCGGAATCCTTTCCCGCGGCCTATTTCTTCATGCAGCAGGCCTTGTATTTCTTTCCGCTTCCGCAGGGGCACGGATCGTTGCGGCCGACGCGAGGGTCGCGATTGCGGATCGGCTCGCGCTTGTGGTCGACTTCGGTCCCGTCGATGGCGGCCTGCTGTTGCTGAGCGATCTCGTCGGCGGCTCCCGACGCTTCCTCGTGGATCGCTTCCGTTTCCGTCCAGGTGGAGCCGACGAAGCTCTCGTCGAGTTGCTCCATGCGGAAGATGAGGTCGGTCACCCGCTCGCCGACGGCACGCCACATGTTCTCAAACAGCCGCATGCCTTCCCGTTTGTACTCCACCTTCGGATCGACCTGGGCGTAGCCGCGGAGGCCGACGCTGGAACGCAGGTGGTCCATCACAAGCAGATGCTCTTTCCAGCCGGAGTCGAGCAACTGGAGCACGAGGGCACGTTCCATCTTGCGCATCTCCGGCCGGAACGCATCGTCGAGCAACTCGGTGAGCCGCATGTCGAACTCGTCGCGCGTCATTTCGGCGACATCATCCTCGGACCATTCCGCGTGCAATTCCGTCTGGAGCCACTCCACGAAGGACCGGAGATTCCCCGCATGGCGAACTCGGTCGGGTTGCCCGTCGTCGTGGCTATCGGCCGGGTGGAAGACCTCGTCCATCCGGCGGTAGGCCTCGTCGACGGTCTGCTTGGCGCGGTCGGAGAAGAGCCGGCTCTGCTCCACGAGCATGGCCTGAATCTCGTGTCGCTGTCGATTACGCAGGTCCTCAAGGGACAGCTCGGTCCCAAAACGATCCTTCGCCCACACGGCGAGCTTGTCGCGGTCGTATCGCTTGTGTCCGGACGCGTCCCGCAAGGTGAAGTGATAGAGTCCCGCCATGACGGGGAACTCGACCTCCTTGTCGCGGTAAGCCTCCTCGGCACGCTGGCGGATCAGCTCGGCGATTTGCTGGGAATCGGAGCCTTCGATTTCCTCCAGGTCAAGTTCGAAACCGAATTTGAGCCGGACCCACGCACAGGTCGTCTGGAGTCCGAAATCCGAGGTGAGGAACCTGGCTCCGTCGCTCAGGTCGATTCGGCTGACGGCGGAATGGGCCTTCTCGATAAGGGATTCGGCCAGATCGTCCCGCCCGATTTTCTTCAAACCGGCGCTATTGACGCCGACCTGCCAGCGCATGTTGGCCATCTTCGCCAGAGCTTCCCAGTTCCATTCCCGGGGATCGACGTCGTCGGGCAGATTCTCCTCGATGGCATCCAGGACCTGTCCCTCTGCGAGGCGTTCGGCCTGGTCCTTGGCGTGCTGCTCCGCCAGGGTGATATCCATATCGCGGTAATCGCGAGCGTCCAACTCCGTGGAAAGCATCTTGCTGGCCCAGGCCGCAAAAGACTCGGCACCGTAGTCCTTGGCCAGGAACTCGGACAAGTGATTCTCGATCTGCTTCTCGATCATTTCGAAGATCAACTTCTTGCACTGGACGCCGTCGAGAATCTGCTGGCGGTATCCGTAGACGCGTTTTCGCTGCTCGTCCATGACCTCGTCGTATTCGAGCAGGTTCTTGCGAATCTCGAAGTTGCGTTCCTCGACCTTCTTCTGGGCGCCTTCGATTCTCCGCGAGACCATGCGGCTCTCGATGGCCTGGCCCTGTTCCATCCCGAGCCGGGTGAGGATGCTCTTGACCCACTCCCCGGCGAAGATCCGCATGAGATCGTCTTCCAGTGAGAGGAAGAACCGGCTGGAGCCGGGATCGCCCTGGCGCCCGCAGCGTCCGCGGAGCTGAAGGTCGATGCGCCGCGCCTCATGGCGTTCGGAGCCGATGATGTGCAGCCCGCCCAGCTTGGCCACTTCGCGTCCTTCGGCCTTCATGTGTTCGCGCTGCTCGATTTCGTTGACCAGCGCATCCCATTCCTCCTGAGGAACGTCCAGTCGGGTGGGGTATTTCTCCTGAAGCTGAGCCCAAGCCAACGCTTCGGGATTGCCGCCCAGGATGATGTCGGTACCGCGGCCCGCCATGTTCGTGGCAATCGTCACGGCGCCCTTGCGGCCGGCCTGGGCGACGATTTCCGCTTCGCGCTGGTGATGCTTGGCGTTGAGCACCTGATGCTTGATGCCCTTCCGATCGAGCATCGAGGAAATCAGTTCGCTTCGTTCGATCGAGACCGTGCCGACCAGAATCGGACGCCCCTTGTGCTCCACGCCGCGCAGCGCGTTGCGGGACACCTTTTCCGTCTTCTTCTGGCCACGGGGCTCAAATTCCACCGTGTCGTCGGCCTCGCCGGAAACCGTTCCCCAAACGGCCTCGCCGTTGCGTTTGACCAGCACGTCCCATTTGTGAATCCGCTCAATCTCCTCGACGATGGCCTCGTACTTCTCCTCTTCCGATCGGTAGATCACGTCCGGATGATTGAGCCGTTGGAGCGTTCGGTTGGTGGGGATGGCGATGACGTCGAGCTTGTAGATCTTCCAGAACTCGGCGGCCTCGGTCATGGCCGTACCGGTCATCCCGCCGATCTTGTTGTACAGCTTGAAGAAGTTCTGCAGGGTGATGGTGGCCAACGTCTGGTTCTCTTCCTTGACCTTGACTCCCTCCTTGGCCTCCACGGCCTGATGCAGGCCGTCGCTCCAGTTCCGGCCGGGCATGAGTCGCCCTGTGAACTCGTCGACGATCACGATTTCGCCGGCCTGATTGACGTAGTTCACGTCGCGTTTGTAAAGATGATGGGCCTTGAGGGCGTTGTCGATCAGGTGGGGCCATTCCATGTTGCCCGCGGTGTAGAAACTCTCGACGCCGGCAAGCTCCTCCGCCTTGCGGACGCCCTCGTCGGTGAGGTGGGCCGAATGCTCCTTCTCGTTGACTTCGAAGTGGGCGTCTCGCTTCAACTGCCGGGCAATCTGGTCGGCTTTGCGGTAGCGACTGACGTCGTCGCGGGCCGGACCGGAGATGATCAGCGGGGTCCGGGCCTCGTCGATGAGGATGTTGTCGACTTCGTCGATAATGGCGTAATTCAGCGGACCTTGCACCTGCTGGAGATGCTTGGGATAACGATCGTCGTCGCGCGCGGCAGGACGCATGTTGTCGCGCAGGTAGTCGAAGCCGTATTCGTTGTTCGTGCCGTACGTGATGTTGCACGCATAGGCCTTCTGGCGGTCGTCGTTGCGCATGTTGCTCTGGATGGTGCCGACCGTAAGCCCCAGCGACATGTAGAGCGGGCCCATCCATTCCATGTCGCGGCGGGCCAGGTAGTCGTTCACCGTGACGACGTGGACGCCCTTGTCCTCCAGGGCGTTCAGGTAGGCGGGCAGCGTTGCCACGAGCGTCTTGCCCTCCCCGGTGACCATTTCGGCGATCGAGCCGCTGTGCAGAACCATCCCGCCCATGAGTTGGACGTCGTAATGACGCATTCCCAGCACGCGCCGTCCGGCCTCGCGGCAGACGGCGAAGGCGTCGATGAGGAGGTCGTCCAACGTCTCGCCTGCTGCCAACCGTTTGCGGAACTTGTCGGTCTGGCCGCGAAGCTCGGCGTCGGTCATCTCCTGGAAGTAGGCTTCGCGGCCGTTGATGGCGTCGATCTTTGGCTGCATCCGCCGGATATATCGAGCATTCGAGGAGCCAAAAATGCGAGTGACGAACCGCTCGGCGCCGCGAGTGAAGGAGTCGATTCCGGAGGAAACAACATCGAGTACGGTTTCCAGAAATTCCATGGTACGGGAGCAAGACTTCCTTGGGGGCACAAAAGTCTCTATTTTCGCACTTTATCCAATCAACCACAATGGGTCAATAAGACGCTCCGGGCCAAGAACGACCCACGTCTCAGCTCCGGGAACCGACCTTCTCCATGCGACCGGGCCGTGTCGTAGACTGTGCAGTTTGCCGATCTGTACGTATATTGACACGTCTCGCTGTGAATCTCGTCCCCAGTAACACGAGGATCGCCGTGCTCATTCGGCCCGTAACTGAAAGCATCAGCGGCCAATTGGTGTTTCTTGGCACAGGCACCTCTCACGGTGTGCCGATGATTGGCTGCGGCTGCGAAACCTGCACGAGCAGCGACCCGCGCAACCATCGGACCCGATGTGCGGTCGCCTTGGGGCTGCCGGAGGGAAACCTGCTGATCGACGCGCCGCCCGAGTTGCGACTGCAGCTTCTCCGCGAACGAATCGGCCTCATTCATGCGGTGGCCTTCACCCACGCTCACGCCGACCATCTTTTCGGACTGGACGATCTGCGGATTTTCCCCCGATACCTCGGACACGAGGTGCCGATCTACTGCCGCGAAGCGGTTGAGCGGCGGATTCGCCGCGCATTCGATTATGCCTTTGATCCCTCCGTGCAGGCCTACGCGGGCGGCGGCATTCCACAACTGACGTTTCGAAGCATCGATTCGGCGCCCTTCGAGATTCTTGGGGCGACGATTGTGCCGGTCCCCCTCGAGCATGGACGCTACGAATGCCTGGGCTTCCGAATCGGGAACGTTGCCTATTGCACCGACGTGAAGACCATTCCCGAGGCGAGCGTCCGGCTTCTGGCCGGCTTGGACGTACTCGTGCTTGATTGCCTTCGCGACGAGGAGCACCCGACCCACATGAACTACAACGAGGCCATGGCCGCCATTGCCCGGTTGCGGCCCAAGCGGACGTTCTTGACGCATCTGTGCCACGATCTGGAACACGAGGCAACCATGAAACGCCTCCCGCCGGGAGTGGAAGCGGCCTACGACGGACTGCGGATTCTGCTGACGTGAGGCGGCAGCAGTCCCCTGTGGGTGACACTTGCCGAGTGTCACTTTCTGGAATGGGGACTGTTCTGCCGATTCAAGTCGCACGCCGGCAGGAGCGACCCACCATGAAAAAGCCGCCGCCGGAAACCATGCTCCGGCAGCGGCTGCGATTGATTCTCGATTGAACAGCCTGCTACTGCTACTTCTTTTCCGCGGGCGCGTCGAGTTTCAGACTCTCAAACTCGCCGATGCCGTCGGGCTCCGTTTTTGCCGGCCCGGGCGACGCCTCGGAGGAATCGTCGGACTTCTTGTCCTTCTCCTCCTCTTTCTTCTTTTCCCTGACGATCTTGTCGCGGCTCAGGTGAATCTTCTGGTACTCGCCGTCGTCGATGACGTAGTACCAGTCGGCGAAACGAGCGTTCAACTCCTTGACCTTTTCCTCGCCTTCCTTGACCTTCTCCTCGTACTCTTCCTTCTTGCGGTCGTTCTCCTTCTGGATCTGCTCGCGCTGCTTCTCGATCTCCTCGCGGGTCGGCTTGGCCTCCTCCTTCTTCGCTTCCTCCGGCTTGGCATCGTCTGCCTTCGCCTTCTCGGGCTGCGTCTCCTCAGGTTTAGCCTCGTCCGTCTTGGCCTCCTCCGGTTTGGCGTCGTCGGGCTTGGGCTTCTCGGCTTTCGCGTCGTCCGGCTTAGCCTTTTCCGGCTTGGCGTCTTCCTTCTTCGTCTCTTCCTTCTTCGGCTCTTCCTTCTTCGGCTCGTCCTTCTTCGGCTCGTCCTTCTTCGGCTCGTCGGCCGGCAGCTCGGGGAGTTCTTTGTACTCAGGCTCCTCGATCATACTGCGGTCCATCTGGGCCATGACGAACAGATACCGATTGACTTTGGAGTCGGACGACTCCTTCTTGTCCGCACCCGCCTCGTCCTTCGCGTCTTCAGACTTCTCTTTCTTTTCGTCCTTGCCCTTTCCTTCCTTGGCTCCCTCGTCGCTCGATCCCATCCCGGCGATCTGGCCGAAACGCAGGACGTACTTGACGCCGTTCTTCATGGAGGCGGAGATCTCGCCCTCGTTGGATCGCAGTTCGTAGTATTGCTGGCCGGGATTGGCCGGATCGGTGACGGGGATGACGTGGAAACCGGCTCGCGTCAGGGACTGCTCAGCTTCCGGGTCCAGGTCGATGGAACCGCTGCTCCTCAAGGTCTCGCTCAGTCCTTTCGGCTTGCGGACGACGTCGACGATCTTCAGGTTGTCCAGAGAGCTCTTCAGATCGTTGAGCGTATCCGTATTCAGTTCTTCGTTCTCGGCCAGGCCGCGATCGGTCCAGCCGTTTTTGGAGTAGACGCGATCGGCGGCGAGTTTCCAGCGAGGATCGCCCGTGTCGTTGTGGTCGAGCGAGATCTGGCCGCGCGGGGTGATATATCCCTTGAGCAAGTCAATCGAGTAGTCGTCGATGTCGACCTTGCGGATGTCCCAGCTACTCAGTTTGAGGAGATCGTCTTCGATCCAATCCTCGAATTTGGTGGAGAGCTTGCTCGTGTTGGCCTTGACGGTGTAGACCGGGTCCTGCCCGATGATCCGGACGTAGCGGAGCCCGAACTGGTCCTTGACCTCCTTGCCGATGATGATGCGGACGAGCTCCTTGTCGCCTTTGTCGCGCATCACCACCCGGATGCCTACGCCGTCGGCGTCGCTGGTGTCTTCACCGATGGGATCGACCACTCCATAGAGCTTGTGCAGGTCGCGGATGCCTTCACTCCCGCCTCCCGATTCGGCGGGGTCGGTTGCTATGCCAAGCACCTTCAGGTTGATCCACTCCGCGGCCACGTCGGCCAATTGGTCTTTGGCGTCCGCGGGATAGTTGTTGTGCGAAGGAATCACCCACGAATCGCCGATCTTGGCGACTTTGAAGGTATTGGCGGTTGCCGTTTCCTTGTCGAACTTGACCACTTCGAGGCTGGTGGCCTCCAAGGGGTCTTCGAAATCGGGGAACAGGCTCTGGCCCACCTTCTCGGCCGGCGATTGTTTCTCGATCGACGGCATGGTGAGGTAGGTGAGTGCCGACAGCACGACGGCAATCGCAACGAAAACACCGGTTCGATTCAGTTCAGTCATCTTGTATCACGCTCCTCGCTCAACCGTACCCGATCGTTGGGGAGTTCTTTGTATCCGTGGTGAGAGTTTTCGTCGTTGGGAAGTTCTTTGTTGCTGTGGAGGGTTTCTTTAGGCAGTTGGTAGAATCTACACCCGCCCGCCGTCTCTACCGCAGCCGCGAGCGGGCAACGCCTTCCTTCTCCTGGAGACGCCGCGAGATGAACACGAACACGGCGATCAGCAGGGGGAGAATCGGCGGCAGCAGGACGGCCCAAAGCTTGTAGGTGTCCTGGACACGTTCGATTTCCAGATTCATCTTCGTGTCGATCTGGTTCTGCTCGCGTTCCATCTCGGCCTTGAGACGCTCCTTCTCGGCGTCGAGACGCTTCTGGCCGGCCTGTTGAGCCATAGCGACCTGAAGCAGGACGTCCTGCGATCCCATCTTGTCTTTCTTCATCCGCTCCTCGAGGGCCTTGATCTTGTCGTCGAGTTTCTTCTGTTCGCTCTTGACGACGTCGTCGTATTCCTTCTGGAGCCGGTCCGCTTCCCTGGCAGACTTCTTGCGAGAATCCTCGGTAGCCCGCTCGATGGCGGTGAGCGTGCGATGGACGGGGCGGCGCTTGCGGATCTCGATGAACCGGTCGTCGCCGGCCAACGAGTCGAGCACGTTGAGCACGAAGGTCACGTTGTCGAATCGCAGATCGAGTCCGGCCTCCGGGTTGTCGCCCTGCTCGCGGAGCGAGAAAAACGCCCGGTGCAGCATGTCGATATCGCCGACCAGGATGACGTCCAGCTTCTTCACCTCGGGGGCGGCCGTCCCGCCGTCCTTCTTCTCCGCTTCCCCGTCGGACTTGTCGTCCGCGTTCTTCTCGGCATCCTCCCCGCTCTTGTCTTTTGCATCGTCGTCCCCGTTGCCGCCTTCCGATTTCGGGTCGGCGGGCAGGTCGCCCTGGATGCGGGCCGCGAGCACATAGGGGCGACCGGTGGGGACCTGCTGCCGGTCGTCGCTGATCTGCATCATGCCGAACATGGCCATGGGCGCGATCTGGTTCACCTCGACCGTGCCCGTCTTGGTGCCGGTCTCGACCAGGACGTCGAATTTCATCTTCGACGCATTCAGCCCCGAGACCGACCCCGGGAAGACGAACAGGAGTTGCTGGAGACCGGAGGTCACGACATCGGTTTCATTGAAGGGCTTGGCGGCCTTGTCCTCTCCCTGGTCGACGAACACGAACTCCTCGTAGAGGCTGCTCAACTTGGGATAGGGGTTGTAATTCTGCCAGACGACGTTGTCGCCGCCGAAGTCGACGCCCAGCAGGCTCCACAGGGGAGTGATGTCGCCCTTGGGCTCGGGACGCTGCCCCATCATCATGGCCTGGGGCCCACCCGGCGGACGCTTGGGAGCGGTCGTGCCGGGCACGTTCCCGGCGAACAGCGGGAAGGGATCCTCGAAGATGGCCGTCGGCTGGCCGGAACGCACCACCGCCAGGAAGTTCTCCATGGTCTCGGGGGTCAGCGACGACGGCTGCACGGCCAGCAGCACGTCGTACCGTTCTTCGATCGGCGCCGAAGGATCGACTTCTACGACCTCGTACTGCTTCTGCAATTCGTCGATGATCGGCCAGTTCGGGCTCGAGCCCATGGTCTGCATGTTCATCTGCCCGAACAGTTCGGCGTCGGTCTTAAGGACCCCCACCTTCTTTCGCTCCTGCTGGGTGACGATCGCCAGGGAACGAGCCAATTCGTATTCGACCGGGATGCCGCGATCGATGAACGGGAGGATCACCTTCTCCAACCCGCTGGTGACGGCCACGCCCAGAAAGATGTTGTCTTCCGTGAAACGCCCGCGTTTCGTGCTGAAGACCCGGCGGGGTTGGATGCCGTAGCGTTGTTCGGCCCGAGCGGCCTCCTCCGAAAACTGCTTGGTCGGGATGACTCGCAGGATCACCTTGCTGCCGGCCCGGGCTTTCATCTCGCGCAATCGGTTAAGGATGTCGAGCCGCGTTTGCACGTAAGTCTCGGGCACCTCGGGGCTGATGAAGGCCTCGATCTGCACGGGCTGTTTCGGCTCCAGGTTCCGCAACAGCTTGACGGTTTCCGGGGCCAGAGAACTCAGTTGTTCGCTGGTCACGTCGGCTCGCACGTCGTATCGAGCAAAGAGAATGCACAGGTTCAAGCCGATGGCCAGAAGGGCCACGATCTGGACTCCGTAAAGCACGAGGTGGGAGGCGCTCGAAGCTCCGGCTCGCCAATGTCTGGCACTGATGAACACCATGCTCAAGTAGAGCATGACGGCGATCAGGGTGACGAAGTAGAAAAGGTGGGAGAAGCTGAGGATGCCTCGGCCGAATTCGTTCAGTTGCTCGCCGATGCTCCACTCCCTGAGCATGCTTCCCGCGGCCTCCGGCAGGATCGATCCAGCCCACACCAGCACGATCAACGGGGCGTTGAACAGGGCGCCCAGGATGTAGGCGATCGTGAGATTGGAGGTGACGAATGAGGCGACCATGCCGACGGCCAGCATCGCCAGCCCGACGAACCAGTAACCGACGTAGGTGCCGGCGAACAGTCCCGCGTCAGGACGCCCCAGCGTGTTGAGGACGACGGCGTTGCAGATCATGGAGAAGCCGAGGGAGACGGTGTAAATCGCCACGGCCGCCAGGTACTTGCCCAGAACGACGTCGAAATCGCTGGCGGGGATCGTCAGCAGAAGTTCGTCGGTTCCCTGACGCCGCTCTTCCGCCCAGATGCCCATGGTGATAGCCGGCACGAAGACCAGCATGATGAACGGGAACCACTGGTTCAGTTGGTCCAGGTTGGCCAGGTTTCGGTTGAAGAACTCGTCGGGCAGGAAGGCCGCCACCGAACTGAGCAACACGAAAACGCAGATGAACACGTAGCCGGTCGGGCTCGTGAAATAGGCGATGAAGTTCCGCTTGAAGACGGCAAGCAAGACTTTTGCATTCATGGGTAGGGCCTGACTTGTGTCTTTCGAGATTCAGATTTGAAAGGAATACTTGGAAACGGGTTCGCGGCGCTACGGCAATTGGGGAGGGCTGTCGAATCGATTGGTCGCCGGTTCGCTCAGACGCCGGCTCCCGTCAACTCGCGGAACCGCTTATCGAGTCCCGCATCCCCGCCGGCGAAGGCCTCGACCGTGCCGTCGAAAACCATTCTGCCTTCGTTGATGAACAGAACGCGGTCGGCCATGGCGTCGACTTCTTGCAGAATGTGAGTTGAGAGGAGCACGGTCTTGCTCTCGCCCAGCTTGCGGATCGTCTCGCGCACGTCGTGAATCTGGTTGGGATCCAAGCCGGCCGTGGGCTCGTCGAGGATCAGCACGTCCGGTTCGTGGAGCAGAACCTGGGCCATGCCGACGCGTTGGCGATAGCCGCGAGAGAGTTTTCCGATCGGTTTCCCGATGACGCTGCCGAGGGCACATAGTTGGACGACCTTGTCGATCCGCTCGCGCGCCTCCGCGGGGCTGTAACCGCGAGCTTCGGCAAAGAAGGAGAGAAGACCGCGCGGCGTCATGTCGGGATAGAGGGGACCGTTTTCGGGGAGGTAACCGAGCCGTTTGGAGCCTTCCAGGCGGTCGGCCGACATGTCGTGGCCCGCGATCCTGGCGGTTCCCTGGGAAGCCGAGAGATAGCCCGTCAGGAGCTTCATGGTCGTGCTCTTGCCGGCCCCGTTGGGGCCGAGAAAGGCGACCACCTCTCCTCGGTTGACCGTGAAACTCACGTTCTCAATGGCAGCGAACCGCCCGTAGTATTTCGTCAGCCCTTCGGCTTCGATCATGGCGAGATCTTGCTGGTCACTCATCTCACTCTTGCTCCGCATCGAGGATATTCGGAATTTCGCTTGATCGGCGATTCTCGTCGGGGAACCACTCTGTTCCTGAAGTGGAGGACACACAGGGGCGGGTTCATGGACGGGGAGGTGCCGCGTCCGGAGTGGCTAAACCGCACATTATAACCCGATTGAATCAGGATGCTACTGCCCCTGGACGCTACGTTTGAGAGCGTCAAACGGTTCACACCTCTCGGGAGATTATCGGCAGATAGCCGACGAACTGGTCGTGGCCTGGGCCCGTCACGACTTGGATATCCCGTTTCCAACGCAGGATTCCGGGTCTCGGAGAGAAATAAATGTAGGATTCCGGGTCTCGGAGAGACCCGGCTATTTGGCAGCCATGCGGGAATTCGTTGAGCAGGTCAGCTACTGCTCTGGAGGGGAGAGGGGGTGTCTTCGACGAGGAAGAGCTGCTGACGGAGGGCGAGAATCTCGTCCTGTCGCGAACGCAAGGCCGGAGGCAGACGCTTGGGGTCGAACAAGGTGGGGTCGAGGAACACTCGGGCCGGGTAACGAACGCGATGGGCCTGGCCCAAGGCTTTGAGCAGGTTCCTGCGGCTGCGATCGAGTTTGTGGTGTTGGCACAGGCCCGAGAAAAGGCCGGGGTGGCTGTTGGTGCGCCGTCGATGGGCGGCCCGAGTCATCAGAACCAGCACTCCGACGACGATGCCGATGGCCACGGCCAACGCAAGAAGCACAGCCAGGACGGTGCCTGAATCGGTTTGGTTGCCTGACGATGCGACAATCAAATCTGCTGCCGCACCAAGGGGCATATCTGATGAATGGGCGAACAACACCGTCATTGGAGCACCTCTTGATGCGTGTCAGCCTGACTCGATTCTTCTGCGTTTCCTTCCTCGTCGGCGGGGACCTCAGCCAAGGACTGGCTGATTCTCAACAGGCTTGCCTCGGCGGCCTCCTGAACGATGATGCTCCGGTCGAGCATGGCGTCGCGGAGCGCCTCCCAAGTGGGCATCGTGTCGCATTCCGACAGGGCCTGTGCGGCTGCGATCCGAACCATGTGGTCGTCGTCGGAGAGCCTCTTGATGATGAAATTCTCCAAGGTCCGGACCAGTCCCATGGCGGCTGCGGCCTGAACCGCCCTTCGACGCCGTACCGGGGACAGACCCTCCAACTCGGTGACGAGTTGCTGTTTGGCCTTGAGGTCGATCTTGCGAACCAGATGACCTGTTGTCGGCAACAACGCCTCCGGCATCGTGTCGAAATTGTTGATGAACTGGCGGAAGGTGAACTCGGGCATGGCCCGCCCAAGGGCCGCCAATACCTCCTGGTGGGGGGAGTCGACCATCCGGATCATCAGCGAGAGGGCGTCGCGAATCTTTCGAGGTCGAAATTGGGGCAGAATCGCGGCAAGAACCTCGGGATCCTCGTCGTCGATGGCCTCGCGGACCAATTGGGTGGCTCTCACGTCGCGGAAGGGCTCGATGGCCCTGGCGGCGGCACGACGCCCGCCCGGCTTGCCGTGGAGCAACAGGTACCCGAGGGTCTCCAGGATCTCGGCCCGCTTCATTCCGGAATGGACGAGGATGGTCACCAACCCTTCCTGGCAGGCGTCGTCCAGTTGTTCCAGAACGGGATGTTCGGGCCGTGCCCAGGCGATGCTCTTAACGGTCGTGAGTGATTCGAGGACGTTTCTGGCGGGCTTGCCGCCAACGTACTGGGTCAGGTTCTCGATGAACTTGACGTCTTCCCGCGTGGTCAACACGTTTCGGGCCGCATTGGGCATCTGGGCATCGTCGAGAAAGCTCAGCAGGAGGCGCAGCACGCCGCCGCGCTGGCTGGTGCTCATGACCTCGACCAACGGCCCGTGCACGGTCTCCGAAGGCTGCTGGAGGATCCGCCGCAGCACGGCGTTTTGAGGCTTGGCCAGCACCAGGAACGCTTCCAGAACCTCCGGGCTCTGGTGGACGGTGAACTGTTGAACGGCCTCTTCCAAGGTCCCCGTCAAACGCTTCCGCAGGGTGTCGTAATCGCGACCGGATCCGGGGCGATCCTGGCCGCTCAGTTCCTGGTAGAACGTCTCGGTCAACTCTTCGATAATCCGGACGGCGGGCTGGAACAGGGGACTGTCGGGGGTTTTGAGCACGGCCGTCAGGGCCGGCATCACGTCGTAGAGGCGAAACGTGAGAATGGTCTTTAGAGCGTTCAGGCACGAGGCCTTGTCGGCCGTCTTGAGCGCTTCGGAGACGACTCGCACCATCCGGTCGGGACGCTCAGCGATGATCTCCCGATCCGACGCATCGAATTTCGGGAGCCGGTTGAAGACGGCCTGATGCCCGGCGGGACTACGCCGCTCGAGCAGGGCTCGAAGCGATTCCGCATGAATCGCGCTCAACTGAGAATCCAAGCCTTCCGTCAGTACTTCGACGGCCGCTTCGTTCTCGGTCTTCTTCAGGAACTGAAAAGTCCTCTTCAATCCCGACTTCATGTTTCCCTCTCGTCTGGGCCGGAGATAGCGATTCCATCGCTGCTTGTGGTCTGCCGTATGGCCGAAGATCACTTCCGGTCCCGCCTGCCGATGGGCGGGCTGGGAGTTCGGGAATTCCCGATCTGAGAAGCTGCTTCGTATCTGTCCTGCCCCGCACCATGAGCCGCACCGCGATGCGGGCTCTTCAGAAGGATAGGTCACGCAGCGAGCGGGGGTGGGGAAAGAGGTGCGGCAAATCCCGAAATGCCGGGGCTTTCGCACGATATCGGCCGAACCCCTTGTCGATCCGATCGGTTGCATCAGCCACGAGGCCTGGATGCCGCATATCGGGGGGGGTGGTGTCCTATAAAAAAGGCGGTCGGATGAAACCGATGACCGGTTAGATCCTAGTGGAAAGAAAACAGGGAGCGGCCGTCAATCATCCGCCGGTCGGCCGTCGCGGCATTGCGGCACTCCGCTATCGGCGGAACGTCGTGTGACGGCACCGGGTTTCGTCGGGGTTGGGGAAATCGACACGGACATGGCAGCCGCGGGTTTCCCGGCGCTCGAGGGCCGCGTCGATCATGAGGCGGGCAACGCAGAGCATGTTTTGGAGTTCCCACCCGCCGGGATCGTAGAACTGTTCGGCCAGCACGTAGCTCGACCAGCGGCGGATGTTCTCGACGGCGTCTTCGAGGCCTTCGGCGTCGCGGCGGACCCCTACGTCTCGCCACATCAGGCTCTTGAGCGAGTTGCGGATATCGATCAAGTCGAGATTCTCCCCGCTCGGGGCGACCCGGGGGTTGTCGACGGGGGGGACGCGGAAGTCGTCGTCCATATCCATGGCGTCACGCGACGCCCCGGTACCGGCCGCCACGCCGTGGACCAGGGCCTCCAGGAGGCTGTTGGAGGCCAATCGGTTAGCCCCGTGCAGTCCGCTGGAGGTGGCCTCTCCGGCGGCCCACAGGCCGGGCAGGGTCGTGCGGCAGTCCCGGTCGACGGTGAGTCCCCCCATCATGTAGTGGGCGCCGGGGCGAACGGGGATGCGGTCGGTGGCGATATCGATGCCGAACTTCCGGCAGATGGCCGCGATGCCCGGAAAGCGGTTGCGGACGGCGTCGGGGTCGAGGTGCGTCAGTTCCAGGTAGACGTTGGGGTGGCGGGTCCGTTCCATCTGACTGACGATGGCCCAACTGACGACGTCGCGCGGGGCGAGTTCCGCCCGGGGGTCGTACTCGGGCATGAACCGGTGCCCTTTGCGGTCGACCAGGTAGGCCCCTTCGCCGCGCATGGCCTCGGTGATCAGATAGCGGCTGCTGCCGGCGATGTAGAGCACGGTCGGATGGAACTGGACGAACTCCATGTCGCGGAGTTCGGCTCCGGCCCGGTAGGCCATGGCGGCGCCGTCGCCGGTGGCCACGTCGGGATTGGTGGTTTCTCGATAGATCTGTCCGACGCCGCCCGTGCAAAGCACGGTCTGCTTGGCCCAGATGAGCGTCTTTCCGTGGCGGTGGTTCCAGACGATGGCGCCGCGGCACACGCCGTCGTGGGTGAGCAGGTCGATGGTGAAGGTGTTCTGCCAGACGTAGACGTTCTTGGCCGCTTGGGCCCGTTCGATCACCGCCCGCATGACCTCCTTGCCGGTTTCGTCGCCGAGGGCGTGGGCGATTCGGTTGTGACCGTGCCCCCCTTCGCGTCCCAGGGCCAGGCGATCGCCCGAGCGGTCGAAATTGGCGCCCCAGCGGATCAGTTCGCGGACTCGCTCGGGTCCTTCGCGAACGATCCGCTCGACGACCTCCCGGTCGCAGAGTGCCCCGCCGGCCTCGAGGGTGTCGGCCACGTGCTCCTCGAAGGTATCGCCCTCGCCCAGCACGCTGGCGATGCCGCCCTGGGCCTGCATGCTATTGGAGTGCCCGATTCCGTCTTTGGTGATCACCAGGGCGGTGAGGTTGGGATCGACGGCCAGGGCCGTTCGCAGCCCGGCCAATCCCCCGCCGATGACGAGGATGTCGGTGAAGAAGTGGGGGACGTCTTTGGGGTGGAAGGGAGCGAGGTAGCGGGGAGCTTCGGTGGGGGACATGGCGTATTGGGGGATTGGGGAGGCAGGAGAGACGCGTGAATGCAAGAGAACACCACCTGCGCGCCTGCGATTACTTGACGATTGTAATCATCCAGAGTCTGCTTCGCCCAGGGTCGAGACCAAAGAAAACGGCAAGGCCGGAGAGTCGTCTGGGAGTCTCCGGCCTGCCGGCTCACAATGTTGAGCCAAGTGTGTCAGGGTTTGGATTCCGAACCGGGCTCGCCGGGCATTTCGATTTGGACGTTTTCTTGGTCAACGGTGCCTTGGCGATCCTTGTAGCTACTCTCGCCCGATCCACCACAACCCAGCACTGCCGGAAACAAGACCACGGCAAACACCAGCGTTAAGAGTCGCATTCTCATCCTGTTTGACACCTTTCTGTTCTGTTGCGCCAAAAACTACTTTTCAATAGGCCTCCGGTCGGCCATGCTACAAAGGTAGTTGAACGTTGCATAGTCCAAGGTCTCAGCAGTGAAGCGGACGGAACCATCGCACAGGGCGAAATTCGCTCCGCCGGGATGCAAGCTGTTGCAGCCGTAGGGGTGGCTGTTGAGACCGCCGCGAATCATGAAGATAGGACCGCGCATGGCAGTGCCGACGCCCCATTGGTAGATCCACGTGCCTTGTCCGCTGCCGTCGGCTTTGGTCCACGGGCCGGCGCCAATGGCACCGTCCGTGGTGACGTCAACGAATGCAGCGCAAGTATAAGTGTTTGCAGAATTAATTGGGACTCCATCTCCCATCTTATCCAAGCCGCCGGTGTTGATGAATCCATAGCTGGTAATCTCGACTGCAAGCACGGTATTCGATGTGCCATCCACGATGTCGGCGGTATCGTAGGCTTCGGGTCTCCTGCCCCCGGAACCGAGAGCAGGGTCGTTTTCGCAAGAGAAGAGCGGCCGGACCCTCGACGCCACCGGCAAATAGGGTGTGCCCACATTCCTCGCCTCCCACCAGTCGAAGCCTTCGCATCCGGCGTAGTTGGTCCATGCAAGGTTGTGAGTTTGGCTGGGCTTGTTGTAGCCGACGTCGGAGGGGCACAGCAGGCCGGCGACGACCTGTTGCACGTGGGGCTGCCCCCACGCGGGGAGCTGGAAGTCAACGCTGTCGTACAGGCCTTGTTGCTCCATGAACGGGAGGACCATGGTGAGCCAGGTGTGGTGGTAGTGGCGGTACGGCGGCGTTCCTATTTCGTAACCCCACACTGCACGCGGTGGGAAAGTCTTGAAGGAATCTGCGTAGTTGTGGCAGGCGAGTGCGATCTGCTTCGCATTGTTGGTGCACTGCGATCGCCGTGCCGCCTCGCGGGCGGCCTGAACCGCAGGCAACAAAAGGGCGATCAGGATACCAATGATGGCGATAACCACCAGGAGTTCGACCAGCGTGAAGCCGGTTCTTGACGAGTGGGATCTTCTCATGAGTCTCTCCGTGCAGATGTTGAATTGAAAGATATAGAGGCGCTGGACCCGGCATCAGTTTGCGCCGACAGCGGCAGATCGTTACTTCCCCTTCTGTCATGCGTCCGAAGACTTCACGGAGGTTTCTTCATTCGGGATAGGTCAAGTCGATCGTGTTGCTCCCCGCCTTGACTTCGACTTTCTTCTTGGCGTCAACGTATTTCTGGGGAATTGAGGTATCCACGAGCATCTCGCTTCCCGACCCGGTGCCTACGTCCACTCCAGGCTCCGCGGGCAGAATGCCGGCATCGTGGGAACCAACCAGAGCGCCTTTCTCCGTGGTGCTGAACGCAAGTTCGTATTGGCCGTTTGCGTCGGTTGTGGCCATCGACGAACGTCCGCCGTCCACCGGGGTGAAAGACACCTTGACGTTCGCGGCAGGCTTTCCGTCGATCGTGACGGTTCCCGATACGCGTCCGAGTTCAGGCCCGCCGCCGCCGCATCCAGAAACGAAGAGCATGGCGAGGACTACCGTGGCAAGTAAGAAGGAGCTCCGAGTCATGACAATTCCTGCTTTCTCACTAAAACTTGGCGGGGCGAGACGGCGTCGGGCGACGTCAGTATTCCTGGTGCCGCTCCGTCACCGTCCTCCCGTTGCGTGCCCAAAAAAACGATTGCTAAATGTCACCGACCGGTTGGCCGTCGTCTCGGGCCCCAAGTCGTTCCAACGTGCTGTCGACGGCATCGGTGCCGCCGGCCACCATAGCGGGCTTGTGGTCTATGGTCTCCGAAATGAAATGTACGCTGCCATCGGCAAAGACGAAATTGATGCCGCCGGGATGTATGCCGGCGAAACCGCGTACGCAGGATGCGAAGTCAGGCACATTGATAGGAAGAACGAGTGATCCCAGGGAGCGGTGGATCGACAACTGCTCGTTTTCGACTATGTTGCCAAAGACCACTCCTGCACGGCAGACAATCGGGGCTCCGGTGGGATCGTTGATTTCAAAAGCACGTTCTCCGATAAGCAGGGTGTTGCTTGTTCCGTCTTTGATATCACTGATCTTGATGCCTCGGTCGCGGAAGAAGCACCCGTTGGGACGGTTTGCGACGGATGGAGGCGAACTCCATTGAGAAGGTTCCCCCATGTCAGGCCCCGTCATGCGCCCGCCGGAATGCCAGCGTCGGGTTGTGTTCACTCCGACATAGTTCGACTTTGCCACATTTTGCCACACGTTGTTTCGATCTTGTAGTGGGTCGTTGCCTTTGTGGACGAGCGGCCCAAGGTCCGACGGGCAGCAAAAAGCGGGCAACGGATTCTGCATCACGGCAAGGCGGTCATAGACGCCGCCCGGCGTCAAGGCGTCGCACAGAGGAATGTCGCCGACTTGCAGTTGGTCGGCTAACGCCCCCTGTTCCAGGAACGGCAGAATAAATGCCCCCCAAGCCCACTGCGAGTTGGGCGTACCGCTCGGACGGCCATAGGGTTCGCAAATATATCCCGGTGCAAAACACTTGTAGGTATCGTGATAGTTGTGCAACGCCACACCAATCTGCTTGAGATTGTTCGTGCACTGCGCTCTGCGTGCGGCCTCTCGAGCGGCTTGAACCGCAGGCAACAACAGGGCGATCAAGATGCCGATGATGGCGATAACCACCAGTAATTCGACCAGCGTGAAGCCGGTCCTCAATGAGACTGGTCTCTTCATAACATCTCTCCCACGCAAAAGAAAAGGATATAGAGCAGTAGAAGAAATGCCGAGTCCCGTCGCCACCAATAACCATGCGAACGACATGGGTGCGGCAACACCCCCGACATCCCCACAAGTGTCTAGCTTCACCAGGTGTTTATCGTATCGGATTCTCACAAGGATACAAGGAATTTCGGCAATTGCTTTGCGACAACCGCATTGCTACTGCTGTTAGCCCCGCAGGCCTTGTCTTTGAAGTATCGTCTGACTCAAAGTATAATCTACAAAATAGGTTAAGAAGATGTCCTGGGATCTGCTGGCCAACGGCTGCTGATACTGGTATAATACATCCTTGCAATCAGGGGCGGTTCTCGATTGCTTTGCGACAGAAGGCCGCACGATTGCTGCGGCCCGGTTCGGACTGTGGCTGTGTCAACGGCGACCGGCGGCGAGGAGACGGCATCCCGGGGCTCTTTCATGGCAACCACCACGCGATGACTTGCCCGCAGGACTTTCATCACTACCTTCCGGTGGACGATCAGGCGATCGATTGGGGGATCTATGTCACGGGGGCCGGGCGGGTCACGATTCGGGCCGGGCAGGCCTATCCGCCGGCCGGACACCCGGGGCCGTACGATTTTCGCTGGCAGCTTGGGCGGACGTTGCCCGAGTTTCAGGTGTTGCTGGTGACGGACGGCAGGGGGATGTTCGAGTCGCAGGAGACGGGGAGGGTGACGGTGCAGGACGGGGGGTTGATGTTTCTGTTTCCGGGGGTGTGGCACCGCTACCAGCCCGATCCGCAGGTCGGCTGGACGGAACGCTGGCTGTCGTTCAACGGCGAGCTTGCCCATCGGTTCATGGAAAACGGACCGGTCGAAGCAGCGTCGGCGGTCCGCAAGGCCGACGATCCGTGCAAAGTGAAGGCGGCCTTCGACCGGCTGCTTGAGAGGATTCACAGCAATCCGGCTGAGAACTCCTTGCTCCTTTCTCTGCACGCCATGTCGTTGCTGGCCACGGCGATCGAGGCGGCCATGGCGGACGAGCCCGCCCAGGTTTCCGCCGCCGCCAGACACGCCGAACTCGTTGATCCGATCGTCGCCCAGGCGGTTGGGTTCATCTGGACGCGGAGTCACTATCCGATCACCGTTCCCAAGATCGCCCAGGCCTTGGGCGTCAATCGGCGGACGCTCGAACGGCGTTTCACGGCCGAACGCGGTCAGTCGATTCTCGACGAGATCAACGACTGCCGTCTGAGCCGGGCGAAACGGCTGCTGGAGGAGACCGATCTGCCGATCAAAGTGGTCACCCACCTGGCCGGGTTCTCGAGCGAGCAACGGATGCGCGCCACGTTTCTGGCCCGGGAGGGGATTCTGCCGTCGGAACACCGCGCCCGGGCGTTCGGCAATGGGGGGCCGAGCGGGACGTAGGGTCGGCGGCGGCGGCTTGGGTTTCCGCGGCGCCGAGTCGTACGGCGGTTCGTGTGGTCGGCTCGGGAGAGGCGGCCTACGGGGTGGTGCGGTTTTGGTCAACACGACGTCGGTTTTGCCAATATCGGGTGGCGGGGGCTGTTTTGGATGGGGTTACTACGGTGTTGGATGCGCGGTGGGCATTGTTGTCATTGATGCCATTGATGCGCGCATTCTTTTCTTTGGGTACTTTTGGCTTGTTTGGGGGGTGGCTGGGCGGCGATTCTGCGGGTGTGGGTCGGGCATTTGACAGGGGAATGGACGACAAGGGAATTTCTGGTGGAGGGGGATTCTGTTATGGGGTTTGTCGAGGGTGGTGTTAGTATACAGATTTACACTTATTTGTCAAGGGGAAAATTGAACAGTGGAAGCGTCCCAGGGCGGTGCCCTGGGCTGATATGTTGGTGCCCCTTCGGGGCGGAAGAGAGGGACGGCTGCTCGGTCCTCGCTTACGCGTCGGGTTGGGAGAGGCTCGGTCGTCGCTTACGCGTCGGGTTGGGAGAGTCTCGGTCGTCGCTTACGCGTCGGGTTGGCCTGGCGCCATGAACTGGTGGACGAGTGGGCTGTGAGGGATTCACTTCTCACCCGAGCCGATCGACTTGGTGTATTCCTGGAACAGTTCTCGCCAGGCGGGCGGAGGGTTGGAGCGGATCGACTCGATCTTGGTATCGGAATCCTGGTTGAGTTGCCCGCTTTCGATGGTGGTCTGCTTGGGCCGCAGGCCCAGGCTCTTGAGCGCGTCGTCGAGTTCCTGCCGGGCATCTTCCCCTGTGGAACCGGTTTCCTTGGCGGCGGCCTTCATCTCCTGCCAGCGGCGGAGGAATCGTTCCAGGTCCTGGCGGGTCCAGCCGAGACGATCGAGCAGTTCCTGGTTCGGATCGGTCTTGTTCAACTGGTCTTCGAGGTACTCCAGGGCGAGGTTGGTGGCCTTGTCGGCGTACTCCTTGTTGGCGGCCTCGGGGCCGGGAGGCTGATCGGCGCCCTGGCCCGGGCCCTGCGTTTCACCGGTTCCGCCGGGCTGGTGGGTCTTGGGATCGGTCGCGCCCCGCTGGCTGGGGTCGCTGCTGGATGGACTGCCAGGCGCGTCGTTGGGTTGCTGGGGTCCGGGTTGCTGATTCTGAGAGGGCTGCGGTGATTGCTGGGGCTGCTCTCCGGGCGTGTCGTCTCCGGTGGCCCCGTCGCCCTTTCCGGTACCGCCGGGCTGCTTGGCCTGATTGCCGGTGGCTTGATCGGTGGGGATCTTGTCGCCGGCCCCGGGACCGGTTTCTCCTTCGCCCTTCTCGCCGCCGGGCTGGCCGCCTTCCTCGTCGGGCGTGGAACTGCCGGGATTGCCGAGCCCCGTGCGGTCGGAGTCCTGCCCGCCCCCTTCGCCGCCGTCGCCGGACCGGTCGCCTTCGGCCGGGTCGCGTTGGTTCTGATCGGACTGTTTCCGGCTTTGGCTGGGCGAGGTGGCCTCGGATTTCTCCTTCGGCTCGACGTTCTGGCTGCCGGTGGGCTTCTCGGCGTTGGGCTGATTTGCCTCTTGGGGCATTGGCGTGGGTCGAGCGTCTTCGGGCTTTTCCGTCGACCCGGTTTTGCCGGACTCTCCCCCTTGGGGAGAACCCGGTTGCGGCTTCTGAGAGAAGTCCGGATCCTTGCCGTCGCCCGGATCGGCCGGTTGGCGTTCCATCGATTCAATGTCGGCGTTCTGGAGATCTTCCGGTTTGACCTGGCCATCGACGGTTTCGGCATCGGGCGAGGTCTCACCTTTGCCCGGCTTGCCGGTGGGCTTGCCGCCGCCGGAGTCGCTGGGGGTATCGGATGACTGGTTTTGGGGGTCGTTGGGGGAGGTTCCACCCGGCTGGCCGGCCGCTCCTTCCATCCCTTCGGGGCTCGGGAGCCCCTGCTCGCCGCCTTCCTCGCCGCCCTGCTCCGTCCGGTTTGGCGGCACGTCGGAATCGCCCTCGTGTTCCTTGGCGTCTTCGGATTGCTCGCCGGCCTGTGGTTTGCCGGCCGATTCGTTGTCGCCCGACTCCGACTGTTCGTTGGGCTTGGGCTGAGGCTCGGCGTTCTGTCCGGGCTGGTTTCCGTTCTTGGGTTGTTCGCCGCCTTGCTGCATTTCCTTTTCGCGTTGCTTCAAGATCTCCTCGAAGACCTCACCGGCATTCTCCGGATCGAACGGTTGATCTTGCTTCTCGCCCTCCGGGCCTTCCTGGTTCTGATCCTGCTGCTTCTCGCCCTGTCCGGGCTGGCCGGATTGCTCAGTCGACTCTCCCTTTTCTCCGTTTTTCCCTTCCCCTCCCTGATCCTGCTTTTCGCCTGCACCGCTTTCGCCCGGTTGCTGCTGCGATTCGGCCCCTTCCTTTCCTTGTTCTGCCGGTTGATTTGGATCGTTCTGTCCGGGTTGTTTCTCAGCTCCTTCTGACTTACCTGTTTCGTTCGGATTCTGGGGATCCTGGCCCGGCTGTTGCCCTTGTGGTTTGCCTTGCGGATCGGGGCTGGTGCCCTCGGCCGGGTCCTGAGACTGCTGGGGATTGGACCGCTCGGGCGGCCCGATCTTGAGGCGGCGGGGCTCGGTTTCGGTGCGGTTTCGCTGGGGCTGGCGGTTGTCTTCGGCAACGGCTCGATACTCGATTTCGTCGCCGACGCGCAGCCTCAGCTTGGCGGGTTCGAACGGGTAGACGGCCTCAAATCGGCCTTCGTGTCCGCTCTGTGTGTCGGTGCGGTCGAGCAGGAGCGGAATGGCCAGGGGGCGACCGTCGCGCTGGGCGAGCAGTGCCACTCGAGAGAGGGCGAAATCGGGATCGGAGGCCTCGATCTTCATTTCCGCGAGGCCGTCGAGCGGGATGGCGGCCTCGTCGGCCGGTGCCTCGACGAGACGCACTTGGGGCGCAAGGTCGGGAAAGACCTCGATGCGATGCCGCACCGGATCGAGGTTTTCGCGGTTCTCGCCCGTTTCCGATTCGGCAAAACGGATCTGGTACCAGCGAGGCGACTGGTCGCCGCTCAGCTTCAGTGTGAACTCGCCGAGTGCCTGTTGACCGTTGGCCCGCATGCGGACGCGTTGATCGGCGGCGTCGTCCATTTCAATGCCGGCCCACTGGATCTTGCGGTTGGCCGTTGCCTGAACGGTGATTCGCGTCCCTTCGACGGCTCGAATATCGGCGGCGTCAGAAACCGTGCGTTCGGGAAGCTTAGTGTAAGGAGGATAGATGTAGCGGACCGAATCGACGACGATTGTGGGGGGAACCTCCATGCGGAGCGTGTAATCGACAGTCGTGCAGTCGCCCGCGGTGAGGCGGTAAAGGAGCGATTGCTGGAGCCCGGCCTGGCTGGGAGGAAGCTTGCACTCGAACCGGTTGTGTCCCTCGCCCGGCTCCAGCGGGATCGCCTGGTCGACGATCTGGCCGTCTTCCGTGCTGAACAGGAGCAACACTTCTTCGCCGGGGCGCAAGCCCTCGACGGCGGCCGAGACGGTAACCGACCGGCCTTGGAACACGGTGGCGTCGCCGGGAGCGACCTGGTCGATGTGAACGCGGCTGGGCGCGGCAATTCGTGCCCACGGCCAAAGCACGCGGCCGAACGAAGGCATCGGGCTTTTCGGCGAGAGGACGAGATAGAAGGCCGCCAGGGCGACCATGGCAACCAGCAGATATCCGCGGCGGATCAGATGAATGCGATCGACGGCCACTTCGGCGGGGATCTTAGCGACTTCGTCGGCGGTGGTGGCTTGAAGGCTCTCGATGACCCGCTGGGCCAGGGAACTCTCGTGTCTCGTTTTCGCTTCACGGCGGAGCAGCAGCAAGTTGATTAGCCCGTTCTTGATCGAAGGTCGGGCCTGCTCCAGGGCCTTGGCGGCATAGATCGGGTTGACCTGGTAGGCGAGCGGCGGGATGAGAACACGGTAGCAATACCACCCGGCACCGACGACCAGTCCCAGGAAGAGCAAGAGCCGGCCGGCAAAACCGAGTCCGCCGGCGACGAGCCAATGGTCCGCCACGGCCGCCAGAAACAGGTAGCCCAGCACGCCGGCCAGCAGAGCAATCAACCCGGCCGCGAAATCGTTGAACCTCAGTTGCCGGCGGGTCTGGCGAATCCGCTTGTCGATCGTCGCGACCAGCGGATCGGAGGGTAGCTTGGAGGGGGCCTCGGGCGGCGTCAACGTGGGGCTGACCATGAAACTACTACCCTCTAAGAGGGGGTGGCGGCGCGGACTGCTTGCTATCGTTCAACGGTATGACGAATCAGACAGGCAAATGTGTCTGATCGCCTCATCTGCAATTATAAGGTGCCCTGTCCAAATCCGTATCCAGTATGCGGTTGGAAGCAAAGGAATCGTGGATCTGTTTGCTTCTCCGACCGGGCGATTCGCTTCCTTCTCCCCCCCAATGTGACTGGTCGTTGACCGCCCCGGTTGAGATGTGCTACCTTGAGCGGTTCGGTTGTCTGGCGAACGGCGACGGATATCATGTTGTGCCGGTCGGATGCGAAGGGAAAGAATTGCGAACCGGAAGAGAAATGGTCGGGTTGCTGTCCTCGCTAAGCATCGCTCGAGAAATAACTGTCGCAGGATGGACTGGCAACATGCCTTGGACAGGTTGCAGGAACTGCAAACCTGTCCTGCAGTGCGACACTCAATCCTCGAACGATGCTAACGCGTCGGGTTGGGATGGCTGGCCTCGCTAACGCGTCGGGTTGATGTTTGTGAATCAGGTAGCAGTGAATTGGGTGAAGAATATGACTCATGAAGTGACGTTGATTACCGGCGACGGCGTGGGACCGGAATTGGCCGAGGCGGCTCGGAAGTGCGTCGACGCGACGGGCGTCGAGATCCATTGGGACGAGCAGGAGGCGGGTATTGATGTGATGGAGCGGACGGGCAACCCGCTGCCCGACGCGGTTCTCGACAGCATCCGCCGCACCCACTGTGCCCTCAAGGCCCCCATCACCACGCCGGTCGGCACGGGGTTCCGCAGCCTCAACGTCCATCTTCGCCAGGAACTGGACCTGTTCGCTTGCATCCGGCCCTGCAAGTACTATCCGGGCGTGCGGAGCTTCTTCAGCAGCGTGCCGGTCGACCTGGTGATTGTCCGCGAGAACACCGAGGATCTCTATGCGGGGATCGAGTTCGAGCAGGGCAAGCCGGAGACGGCCGCGTTGGTCGAACACATCAACAGCATCACCACCGGCCGCAAGATCATGAGCGGGGCGGACGAGACCGGCATCTCCATCAAGCCGATCAGCATCTCGGGCACGGAGCAGATTGTGCGTTGCGCCTTCGAGTACGCCCGGGACAACGGCCGCAAGAAGGTCACGACGGTCCACAAGGCGAACATCATGAAGTACACCGACGGGCTGTACCTCCAGCACTCGCGGAAGGTGGCCGAGGAATTCCCCGACATCGAGTTCGAGGACCGGATCGTGGACAACATGTGCATGCAGTTGGCGCAGAAGCCCGAGCTGTACGACGTGATCGTCCTGCCCAACCTCTACGGCGACATTCTCAGCGACCTGGCGGCCGGCATCGTCGGCGGCCTGGGCGTGGCGCCCGGCATGAATGTCGGCCCGAACGGGGCCGTATTCGAAGCCACCCACGGCTCGGCGCCGAAGTACAAGGGTCAGAACAAGGTGAACCCGACGGCGCTGATCCTCTCGGGCATGCTTATGCTGCGCTATCTCAAGGAGACCGAGGCAGCCGATCGCCTGGAGCAGGCCGTGGCGGCCGTGATCGCGGAGGGGAAGGACGTGACCTATGACATGAAGGCCGATCGCAACGACCCGACGGCCGTGGGCACGCAGGAGATGGCCGAGGCGATCTGCCGGAAGATGCGGGGCTGACGGCCTTGCCGTGAGTGAGCGAAACATGAGAACCCGGGCGAAGGTCCGGGTTTTTTTGTGGCGGGTATGGGGCGCGGATGGAGATGCGGTTTTTTGAACAGGAGGGCGCAGAGGTATCAGAGATGAGTGGGTGGTGTGGTGGAGTGCTGTGCGGTAAACTTGCTGGCAGAAGGAGGTTGCGGCCTTCCTCGGTGCGTATCGTGTAGTCCCTGACGGTATTCGGTGACGGCCATGTACATTCTCAACGCCAAGATCGAGAACATCCGTTCGATTCGCCGGTTTGAACTGAGTTTCGAGCCGGAAGAGTGCCCGGGATGGCACGTGCTGATCGGTGACAACGGGGCGGGCAAGACGACGATTGTGCGCGCACTGGCGTTGGGGTTGATCGGACATGCCGAGGCATTGGTCCTTCGACAAGACTGGCGTACGTGGCTTCGCCATGGTGGCAAAAGGGGGTACGTTGAGTTGTCGCTGCTTGGTGACGCATCCGTTGACCCACCTGAATCCGATGGTTCGCCTACGGGGAACAAATTGACTTCAATACCAGTGATCACTGAAGCTCCGTTTCAGTCTGGCAAATCACGCCCGAGCGTGGTATTGGGATACGACAGCGGTGACACATATGGAGAGTTCTCCCCGGACCGGGGATGGTTCTCTGCGTCGTTCGGTCCATATCGCCGCCTTTCCGGTGGAGACCCAAAGGTCGACCCGCTGTTCGAGTCACATCCGAGAGTTGCACCACATCTCTCGGCCTTCGGCGAGGATATTGCATTCACGCACATAGTCTCATGGCTCCGGGACCTTCGTTTCCGACAGCTGGAGAACGAGCGGAGTGATCCTGCGCGCCTCCTTAACGATCTCCGCCGCTTCATCAACGACGGCAGGCTGCTTCCCCATGATACGACGCTCCAGGAAGTCACCTCCGACGAGGTCGTGTTCCGCGACGGCAACGGCTGCAAGGTCGACATCAACCAACTCAGTGATGGCTATCGATCCGTTCTGAGCCTCACATTCGAATTGATCCGACAATTGCTGGGGGCTTACGGACGTAAGAAGGTCTTCATCCGCGACGGCGATTCGGTCAAACCGCAGATCGAAGTGCCGGGCGTGGTAATCGTTGATGAGATCGACGCTCACCTGCACCCCACTTGGCAGCGACGGATCGGAAGGTGGTTCACTGAGCGATTTCCGAAACTGCAATTCATCGTGACGACCCACAGCCCGTTGGTCTGCCAGGCGGCCGAGAGGGGGAGCGTGTGGCGGTTACCGACGCCGGGAGTCGAGGACGACGGCGGGCGGATCACAGGGACCGAGTTGAAGCGGCTCATCTACGGGAACGTGCTGGAAGCGTATGGGACGGAGGCGTTCGGGAGCAGCGTGAATCGATCGGAGTCGTCGAAGGAGAAGATGCTGCGTCTGGCTCAACTGAATCAGAAATCCCTGCGGAGCGATTTGTCGGAAACCGAGCAGGCGGAATTGCTCGACTTGAGGTCGACCTTGCCCACGTCGGCAGGCACGCTGGACGCTACGCAAGGAGAAGTCCATTGATCCGGCTGCCCAATGTTGCTGTGCCCGAAGAGACCGCTCGGAAGCTGCGCGAGTACCAGGCCGAGGTCGATGCGAAACCCTCCTACGCGGAGCGAGTGGCCGAGGCAAAACGGCAGTTCTCCAGCCGAAACAAGGCGACCAACGCGGCGTTCCGTGTCGTGCGTCAGAGGCTCGACGAAATGTGCTCGGGTGCGCGGCGATGCGCGTATTGCGAGGATTCGGCGGCCGACGAGGTGGAGCACGTGCGGCCCAAGGATCTCTATCCGGAGCACGTATTCCGCTGGGAGAACTACGTGTATGCCTGCGGGCCGTGCAACGGTCCAAAAGGGAACGGGTTCGCCGTCTTCGAGAGCGGCACAGGGCAGTTTCGGGACGTGACACGCGGTCGGGATGATCCGATCGTGCCCCCCGTGGCTGGGGACGAGGTGTTGATCGATCCGCGCAGCGAAGATCCGCTCGACTACATGGAACTGGATCTGGTAGGGACATTCATGTTTCTGCCTGCTCCCGGCGGAGATCATCGCAGTACGAAGCGAGCCGACTACACGATCGAGCTTCTGCACTTGAACGATCGTGACCTGCTAATTGCTGCTCGGCGCGAGGCGTACGGGTCCTATTTCGCTCGGCTGCACATGTACCGCGACCGGAAGCTGGAAGGGGCTGATAACGACGAACTGTCCCGGTTGGCGGAAGAAATCCGTTCGATGGGGCATTCCACGGTCTGGCAGGAGATGAAACGTCAGCGCGAATTCCACGAGGAATTGACGAGGTTGTTTGACGACGTTCCTGAATCGCTGGCATGGTAACCTGGGCCGAAGAGGAGATGAGAGAACCTACACCGATGATGCAATCCAACGGAATTCGGGCTATGCGGTCGGGCGGATTGTTTGGCCCTTTTATTGTCCTAGTGTGGGATTTGTGAGCATGAAGTGCGCGCATGTTTGTGAAGGTTGGGTTGCGGGCTTGCCCCGCCTTGGGGCGAGGTTGGTCCGATTCGATTCCCACCCAGGGCGTTGCCCTGGGCTGATATGTGGCTGCCCCTTCGGGGCGGAAGAGAGACGCGAATCGGACACCGTTTGTGCAAGGCGTGCGATTTCTGGATTGGCGTTGCAGATAGGTGTGCTTCTGGCCTCGCTTACGCGTCGGGTTGCAGTGTTTCTGTACTCGCTTACGTGTCGGGTTGCAGTGCTTTTGCACTCGCTTACGCGTCGGGTTGCAGTGTATCTGTGCTCGCTTGCGCTTCGGGTTGGTGTGCTTCTGACGCTTGGCGCCGGCATGGTCCAGGCCGACTCCCCCCAGGTCCTCTTCGACCGGTCGCAGATCCCGGAGCTTCGCGAGCGAATTGCGCGGCCGGAATTCGCGCCGATCTGGGTGAGGATTCTGAAGGACGCGGAGGCTTATTGCGATCCGCAGTCGCCGCGGTATGCCGATCCGGGCGATCCGTATCCGCTGCCCGAAAAGGGGGCGTATATGAGTCAGAGCCGGCACAACGCGCTGCTCGTGCACCGGGTGGGCCGGACGCTGACCGATCGGATGGAGGCGATCGGCGTGGCCTATCAACTGACGGGGCGCCGGGAGTTGGGGCGGCACGGGGCGAAACTGCTGTTGGCGACCATCGAGAAGTACCCCATCACCAACCCGCTGATTTCCAAGGGGTTTGCGGGCGGACGAGGCGACGTGATGCGGGGGCTGGCGATGGGTTACGACCTGCTGTCGGACCAATTGGGCGACGACGAACGCCGGGCAGTGGCGAGCGCCTGCGCCGACTATCTCGACTTCTTCGTCGAGGAGTTCAACAATCCCAAGTCGTGGTGGTATGAGGTTCACAACTACAACGGCGTCAACGGCGGCTCGGCCGGTTGCCTGGCACTGGCCTTGAGCGACGTCTATCCCGACCGTTCGCAGGCCTGGACTGCCGAATGTGTCAAGATCATCGATCGCTGGCTGCGCAAGGGCTTCGATGAGCAGGGAGCGTATTATGAGGGCGTGGGTTACTCGGGCTATGGGCTCGCGAATACGGTGCTGTTTGCCGACGCCCTGTCACGCCGGGGCGACGGGAGTCTCTTCGATCATCCGGTATTCGGGAAGCTGGGCGAGTACTACGCCTTGTCGCTCCTGCCCGGCGAACGTGTGTTTGACGCCCGGAACGACTCGTCCTACAGCGGATCGAATGTAACGCTGCTGAAGCTGGCCGCCGCTCGCAACAGCGGGCTCTACCGGTGGCTGTGGGACAATACCGGATCGGACAACAGTTTCCTGCGGATTCTGTGGGACAACCGCGTCGCGCCCGTGGAGCCATCGGCCGCGGGCGTGCCGAGGGCCCAGCATTTCCGCGGACGGGGGCTGTGCATCTGGCGAACCGGCTGGACGGACCGCGACGTGATGTTCTCCATCGAGGCCGGCCCCTACTATCCGGTGACGCACAACCAGGCGGACAAGGGCCATTTCACTCTCTACGGCGTGGGCCATCGCTGGGCGGTTGACACGGGCTATGCGAACGAGCACGAGCCGAAAGGCCGCGGGCAGACGGTGGGGCACAGTTGCGTCCTTGTGGACGGCGTCGGGCAGGCAATTTCGGGTGCCGGCTCGGGCACCAACGGAACGATTGCCCGATACGAGAACAACGACCGCTACGGATACGCACTGGCCGACTGTACGGAGGCCTACAATCGCAACAATCGAGGGACGCCTGGTGCGGTTGTCGAGAAGGCCAAGCGTCACGCACTGCTGGTCTATCCGCGGAGCGACTCGCCGGCCTATGCGGTCGTCGTGGACGACATTGGCAAGGACGACCAGCCTCACGACTTCACCTGGCAAATGATGTATGCGGACCAGACGGCGGTGACGATTGGCGACGGCCGGGCGACGTTCGAGCCGATCGAGACGTCGGGCGAAGGTTATGTGGATACGCCGTTCGATTCGAGGCAAAGGGATGGGGCTTGCGTGCTGGATTTCGCGATCGACAGCCCCGGTGAGTATGCCTTGTGGGCGAGAGTTCGAGTCCAGGATGGAGAGCCCGGCCAGGCCGATTCGTTCTACGTCCAGATGGATGAAAACAACCGGATCGATTGGCATATGCCGAGGACCGGGACGTGGATCTGGGGAAAGGTCGGTGCAGGCGTGAAGCACGAACCTGTGAGTTATGAGCTTGCTGACGGCAAGCACAGGCTCACGCTGCAAATGCGTGAACCCGGTGCTCAGGTCGATTGCGTAGTCCTGGCGAGCGATCCGCGGTTCGCACCGAAGCTTCCAGCCGTTGCGGAGCAGCCGTTGTTCCTGGAGGCGGAGGCGGGCCGGTTGTCGGGAGCCATGAGGATGGTGCGAACTGAGCGTGTGAAGCCGCGTCTGGTGGTGCACATAGACGCCGCATCGAAACCGGCGCTTTCGACCGATGTGTTCGAGCCCGAGGACTACCACGGACCGGCCGAGTTTCCTCGATTTCGGGCGACGGTGCGCGAGGTGGAGCCGCGATTCTTCGCGGTCTTACTGCCGTTGCCGGCGGGTGTCGAGGAGCCGGAAGTGAAGTTTGAGTCGGATGCCGGCAAGCGGATCGTCCGGGTCGGATGGCCCGAGCATGTAGACGTGCTGGAGTGGTCTGTGAGCGATGGGACGGTGAACTTGCTGAAGTTGCCGTAAGCGGTTGTCTTCCGGTCAGTGCCGGGACTTTGGAGCGGGAGAGTTGACGATGCAACGCACGATTCTCTGCCTTGCGGTTCTGGGGTGTACTTCGATCGCGTATGCCCAGCCGGGAACCGGTGCGGTAACCCGCGAGCAGCCGAACATTCTGTTGATGGTTGCCGACGATCTCGGCTTTTCGGATCTGGGTTGCTACGGGGCGGAGGTGATCGAGACGTCCAACCTGAACGGACTCTCCAAACACGGTTTGCGATTCGTGCAGTTCTATTCGGCGGGACGGGGATGCCCGACGCGGGCGTCGCTGCTGACGGGTTTGTATGCCCATCAGACCGACGTGGGGCAGATGTTGATCGACTACGGGGTTCCCGGCTATCGGGGGAACTTGAATCGCGAGTGTGCGACGATTGCCGAGCGGCTCGGTTCGGCCGGGTATCAGACGTACATGGCCGGCAAGTGGCATTTGACTTTGCACGTGGAAGAACGGGCTCCCAAGCACAACTGGCCCCAGCAGCGCGGCTTCGATCACTTCTTCGGAACGATTCTGGGGGCGGGCAGTTACTTCCGGCCGGCGACGCTCACGCGGGGCAACGAGTTCATCGGCTACAAGGAGGACGGCGACTTCTACTACACGGAAGCGATTGCCGATGAGGCGGTCGCGATGCTCGACAAGGCCGTGGTCAATCGGGCCCCGTTCTTCCTCTACGTCTCGTTCACGGCCGCCCACTGGCCGCTGCATGCCCGGCCCGTTCTGCTCAACGCCTACCGCGGGCGCTTCCACATGGGTTGGGACGAGTTGCGAGAGAAGCGATATCAGCGGATGATCGATATGAAGATCATCGAGCGTTACTGGAAGCTGACGCCCCGCGACCCTCGCGTTCTCTCGTGGTTCGAAGCCCCATTCAAGGACTGGCACCAGCGGCGGATGGAGGCCTATGCGGCCCAGGTCGAGTCGATGGACCAGGCTGTCGGCAGGATCCTCGAGAAGGTGAAGCAGTTGGGGCGGGAAGAGAACACGCTGGTCATGTTTCTGTCGGACAACGGGGCCAGCGGTGAAGAGATTCTTGCCGATTGGCAGGGGCCCCATATTCCGGCAAAGACTTCGAGGGGGGTGGGCGTCCAGGTGGGGAACGATCCGCAGATGATGCCGGGCGACGAAGCGACCTACCAGAGCTACGGCGTTCCCTGGGCCAACGTGAGCAATACGCCATTTCGTTCCTACAAGGGAACGTGTTACGAGGGGGGCATCGCCGTGCCGCTCATCGTGCGTTGGCCCGCCGTCATCCGGCCCGGCCTGGCGACCGGCGACATCACCCGCGAGATCGGGCATGTGATCGACGTGGCGGCGACCTGCTACGACGTGGCCGGGGTGCCCTATCCCCAGACCCAGGCCGGGCACCCGATCAAACCGCTGGAAGGCACGAGCCTGCTGCCCTTCTTTCTCGGCAAGGAGATGTCCCCACGCCCGCTGTTCTTCGAACACGAAGGCAACCGTGCGGTCCGCTATGGGAGGTGGAAGCTTGTGGCGGCGACGGGCGGCGCGTGGGAACTGTACGACATGAACGCCGATCGCACGGAAACGGCGAACGTGGCCGGCCAGAACGCAACGGTTGCGGAGAAGATGATTGCGCTCTACGACGAGTGGGCCCAAAAGGTGGGCGTGCAGCCGTGGCGGACGGGGGAAGAGTGAAGTTCGCCTTGCCCGGGAAGGAACCGATTGGATAGAATGCCGTCCACGGTTTCAATGGCTTAAAGTCAAGGAGCCAGTCCGTGGTCCAACAGAACGAATTCCTGACCCTGCTGGTTGCTCTGGGCGTGCTTGTGTTTGTAGTGAGCAACCGCCAAGGGCTTCGAGACCTGCCGCGCTCTTCTCTCTGTCTTGCCGCCTTCCTGGTTCTGGTGGCGGGCCTGGCGTTCACGGTTCTCGAGGGGCTGGTCTGGCAGGACGTGTTCAACATGCTGGAGCACTTCTGCTACGGTGCCAGTTCCGTGTTGCTCGCCGTATGGGTCTGGTTGGTTTCCAGGGGTGCGTCGCAATGGCACAGAACCTGATCATCGGCCTTGCCTGGCTGTCGATTGCTGTGCTCGCGGGGGCACTGGGCGTCCTGATTGCCGGCTGGAATCGCGTTCTGGGCCGCGACGCCCGGCGGCTGCTGACCGGCTTGCTCGTGATCTCGATCCTGCACGGAATCAGCAATTGGGGGGAATGGCACGGGATTCCGTCTCCGACAGACCCTCTCGAAGACTACTTTCTCTTGTTGCTCCCCGCGCTCTGGGGTAGCTTCCTTTATGTCTTTCTGCGCGAGCACAGCCGAGCGGAACTTCACCGGAGTGAGGAACGTTATCGGTCGCTGACCGACGACGTGCTGGAAACCACGGCGGCGGGTATCTGCATTCTGGATTCCTTGGGTCATGTCGTCTGGGTCAATCAGGCCGTCGAAGAGCATTCAGGATTGAAACGGCATGAGATCGTCGGCGGCCACTACGTCGGCCTGATCGAGGAACGGCTCAAACCCTTGGTCGACGACCCGAGCGGCTGGGCGGCGGAGATGCTCGCCATCTTTGAGCACGAAGGCGAGATCGGTGTGGAGTGCCACGTTCTGCCGGGGGCAGATCGGCAAGAGCGCTGGCTGGAATGCCGAGGACAGCCGATTCATTCGGGGTTATATGCGGGCGGGCGAATCCTGCATTTCTACGACATCACGGAGCGGAAGCGGGCGGCCGAGCATCGCGAGCGGCTGCTCAAGGTTCTGGAGACCCAGAAGGCGGAACTCGAGCGTTTCGTTTACACGGTGTCGCACGATCTGAAGGCGCCGTTGATCACCATTCAGGGGTTCGCTGGAATACTCCAGGAGAACCTGGCTCGCGGAGAACTCGGCGAGGCACAAACGGATCTGGAGCGGATCGAGCGGGCGGCCAATCGGATGGAAAAGCTGCTCGAGGAACTGCTCGATCTGGCGCGAATCGGGCGAGAGAACATTGCGGAAGCGCCGGTGGATCTGGCGGGCGTCATCGCCGAGGCCCTCGAAGGTCTGCGATCGGAGATCGACCGGCGCGGAGCGGCCGTGACGGTTCATGCCACTGCACCGGCAGTCTGGGGGTGCCGAACTCGGCTTGTCGAGGTCTTTCAGAATCTGATCGACAATTCCCTCAAATACTTGGGGAACCAGCTTGATCCGGCGATCGAGATCGGCGCGGAGCCGGGAGAGAACGAGGTCGTCTGTTTCGTCCGCGACAACGGCATCGGCATCGATTCGAAGTACGTCAACAAGATCTTCGAGTTGTTCGAGCAACTCGACCCGCACTGTGCAGGGACCGGGATCGGCCTGACGATCGTGAAGCGGATTGTCGAGACGCACGGGGGGCGAATCTGGGTCGAGTCGGAAGGAGCGGGGCACGGGACGACTTTCTGGTTCACATTGGGGAACCGCCGACCGCCGGAAGAGACCGAGGTACAAGACGCTCAGGCGTCTCCATCGCCCGGCGCAGAGTTGGCCGATTGAAGGAAGCGTATGGAGTACTCGGCCTCGTCTTGCTCGCGGCATGCACCGCCAGATCAATCTTCTCCCGTGAGACAGAATACCAGATGCTCTGTGTCATCGAAGATGACGAAGTCCAGCAGCGGCAATGCTGGATCGCCACGATCCACCGCGAACGATTCCGCTCCGGCACGAGATTGCCAGTCCCACCAGTCGCCGAATCTCTTCCGGAGATGTTCCGGCGGATCGGCTGCCTTGGCTGGAACCATCGCGCGTTTCGTCAGCACGCGTTCCTTGTACGTGCGATACGTTTCCTCGTCCGGGAAATGAACTCGCAAGTAGTAGTCGCAGCGAAGACTCGCGTCGCTGAAGTAATAGACTTGATCGACGGATGCCGGGATCTGGAATACGTCGGCAATTCCGCGGGCGTCGGCAGGCAGAGCCAAGAGGCCACGGTGGTGGACATCCGGGCCGTCGAAGGGCTTGCGGCATGAGCCCATCGCGAGCAACATGGCCGATAGAGCGCCCATTGCGAGATGCCGCATGAAGGGTTCCAGTGGTGAGATGTGACGCTACCGATTGCACAGCCGGTGCAGCACTTCGCCGGCGTGGTCGACGACGAGGATGCCTTCTTCTTCGCGCCCACGATAGTCGTCGGGGTCGATCGACGCGGGATCGCGATAATTCAACGCGACCTTCTCGGTTCGTTCTCTGGGAATGCCCGTTGCCAGAGTGACGGTGACTCGCGGCTTCTCGACGCCGTTTTCGAACGTTCCCAATCCGCGAACGTGGGTCGAGTGGGCCATGACGCCGCCCGGAACGCCGGCAAACTTGTCCATCTGCTTGGCGAAGTAGTCGCGCACGTGGTAGCCGATCTTGTCGAGGTGTTTGCCGTGCGTGTAGGAGATCTCGGTGACGTGGGGCGCGTAGATGATCAGTTCCCCGCCGTCGGCGACGATTGGTTCCAGCTTGTACATGACCTTCCCGGCCGTCCAGATATCGTCATACATCTCCGGGGCAATACCGAGGACGGTTTTGTAGGGGCGGTCCTTGTAGACGATATGGAGCTTGTCGGAAAGATCCGCCGCCGCTTCCCAGGTCTCGATCGGATCGCCGATGAAGCAGCCGGCCAACTCGCCCTCGCGGACGACGAGATTGATGTTCAAGACGGGTTTTGGAATCAGCCTGGCGGCCTCGTTGATCACTTGCCGGACGGGCGTGTCCTTGGTGCCGATGATTTCGATGCAAGTGATCATGGCGCCGAGCCAATGGAAGAAGTTGATGAACTCCCAATCGCTGATACCCGGGAAAAAGTACTTGAGCCCGCCGGAGAAACCGACCACTTCATGAGGGTAGGTGGGACCGAGGATGGCCAGGTGATCGTAGTCGAAAACCATGCGGTTCACGCCGATCGGCACCTCCTGCCGCATCAAACCTCCGGTGATTTCGCCGATTCGCTGTTCGGGGATCGTACCCAAAGGCGCGAAGGTCCCCGGTTCTTCCCAAAGGTGGTTGAGGATGCCGACGTTGGCGTATTTCCCTTGGCGTTCCTCGGCCGAGAGGCCCAGTAGCCGGTTGATCCGGGGCTCGGGAATCGGTTGATGAGTGCCGAGGGCGATGAGAAAATCGAGCCGGGCTACCCGGGGGGCCAAGAGATCGACGACCTGCCGGAACAACATCGGCAAGGGGCAGGTACGGGTTTCGTCGGGAATAAGGACAAGCAGGCGTTTGCCGTCCAGATCGACCTGGCTCAGTCCTGCCCGGAGCAGTTCGTAAGTCTCGGATTTGCTAAGAGTTCCGTCCGGTCGTCCTTCGCCAGCCAGCAGCATGGAGGTCTCCTCATCTTCGTCGGTCATGACCCTGTCATGATACCAGCCTGCGTTGCTGCGGGCTAGAGCGTCCATTGCATGCCGGCGAGCACACACCAGCCTTGGCGAGGACGTCCGCACTGGGCAATGTATCCGCCGTTTTCGAGAAGGCCGGCGAGATAGAACTGCAGCTTCGGCGTGACGGCGTAGGCGCCCTTGAGGATGCCGCGACGCTGACTGAAGTCGTATGACTGACGTTTGTGATCTTGCCTGGAGTTGCTAGATTAGACGGACTTCCCCTCGAACCGATCTCGATGACAAGGATGTTGTCATGGTCGAGCAGCCCGCCTGTCGTGCTTCATTGCGTTTGTTGATTCCCGCTGCCGTTCTCATCGCGGTCTTGGTCTACTTGTGCCCGCTGGGGTTCGGGATTCCGTTGGTTGATCCCAGCGAAGGGTTCCACGCGCTGGTTGCCCAGGAGATGGTGGAACGAGGAGACTGGATCACGCCACGATCTCAGGGCGAAGCGTTTCTGGACAAGCCGGTCCTGTTCACGTGGACCCAGGCCCTATCGCTCAAGCTCTTCGGGATGAACGAGGCCGCCGTCCGTCTGCCGGGGTTGCTCTTCGCAATTGCGGCGATGATCGCGGCAGGTATCGTCGGGTGGCGGATCTACGGTCCGGCGGCCGGTTTCTTGTCTGCCATCCTCTATGGGACGATGATCCTGCCGGCAATCCTGGCTCAACTGCCGGTTCATGATGTGGCACTGATTCCCTTCGCCTCGTTGGCGATTCTGCTCTTCTGGGAAGCCGATCGAGCGGCCCGGTTTCGCGCAAAGGCGGTGTTGACGGCGGCCATTGGGCTGCTGCTCGGCCTCACCTGCATCACCAAAGGGCTGGTGGGCATCGCCTTGGTCGGCGTGGCCTACGGCAGCTACTTGCTGGTGATGCGGCGATTGACGATGGCGGCCTGTCTTCGCGGCGCGGCGGCCCTATCGATTGCGGCGCTCGTCGCTCTGCCCTGGTATCTGGCGATGGAATCGAGGATCCCCGGCTATCTCTACTACTACTTTGTGGAACGTCACGTGCTCGGTCTGGCGACGGAATCGCAACGGCATGCCGGCAGGCCCTTCTGGTATTACCTGCCGATCTTGATCGGAGGCGCTCTGCCGTGGGGCGTCTATCTGCCGGTGGCCGTTCGCGACTGGTGGGCGAAGCGAAAGTCGCTGAACAAACCTTCCTCGAACGGAGGGTCCGCACTGCTGTGGTGTTGGCTGATTGCCTGCACCGTGCTGCTGTCGGCGGCCGGCTCCAAACTGGTCACCTATATCTGGCCCGTGCTGCCGCCCATCGCGATCCTTGCGGCGTCGGTCTGGGCGCAATTGCTGGAAGGCTCGCTCTCGGAGCCGGCGAAACGCTGGTTTGGCGGCAACTTCGCCCCGGCGGGTTGGATCGGTCCAGCGTTGATGCCGACGGGGCTGATCGTGCTCCACTTCGCCGTTGGATTGCCCGTGCCCTGGTATGTGGCGGTGTTGGCGGTGTTGATCGGCTTCTCGGCATGGATCCCGTCGTGGCTGTGGGTGAAAGGACGCTATACCGAGGCCTTGCCGATCGGAGCGCTGGTGCCGGCCGTCCACATGGTCTTCGTTCTGGCGTTCGTTGCGCCGCACCTGTGCCAGGCCTATACGGCGCGCGATCTGGCAGGCTATCTGAATCGGCAAGGGGCAATTCCGGACGAGTTGGTTATCGTCGAGGAGCGTGTAGGATCGGTCGTCTTCTATCTCGATCCGGCTCTCAGGGCCCAACTGCGACCGGGGCAGGTTCGCGGAAAGCGTGTCGACGAAGCCGTGCCGTTGAAGCACCTCAAACAGGGAACCACGTACGCGTTGGCGGAATCGCGGCTGGACGACGTGGAACGCTCGCTGGGACTGGAGAATGCCGACTGGCAGCCGGCGGGACGTTTTCGGATCTATACGGGGACGGCGACAACCTCCTCCGAGGACAAGGCTGTAGCCCAATCGAACAGCCCTCCCATGCGGTGAATGGGGCGGCCGTCTCGGAACCACGCTTCCCGGAATCACGCAAAGCGGTTTAGGCCGCACGCTTGCGTGAGAACGGCCGAATGGCTGCGTCCGCTTCGACCAGTTCCTCCGCTTCAAAACGATCGAACCGGGCGGCAAGTTGGCCCCGGTGGAGAGTGAAGGTCGCCACAACGAAGGCCACGGCGGCGCCACAGAAGGCGTCGCTGAGGAAATGGGCGCCGCTCGTGACGCGTTGGACCGCCACGAGGACCGCCATGAAGTAGAAGAAGGCCCGTGCCCGGGGGTATCGCCAGGCCAGGGCCGCGGCAAGGCCCATGGCGGTGGCTGTGTGAGCGGAGGGGAAGCTCTGTCCACCGCTGCCGGCACTGATTAGGGGAACGAGACTGACAAAGGAGTCCCAGATTGTCGCTTCAAAAGCAAAGGCGCAGGGACGAGTCCGCTCGATCATCAGTTTGACGACGTCAGCCGCAAGGCCGGCACCGAGGGCGGTGGCCAGAATTCGCGGAACGGTCCGCCGGCGGGCCCAGTCCAAGGCCAGCACCGCCAGGGCGATGTAGAGAATGCCGTTGCCGTTGCCGAAAGGTTCAGCCGCTTCCAACAGTTCGCGGAAGAAGCCGGGACACCCGCCACTGACGGCCCAGTGCCCCACGGCGAAATCGAGGGGCAGAACGGCCACCGCCGCGAGGAGGAGGACGCCTGGGACCAGCAGAGGCCGCCGTTTCCTGCCGGACGCGGCTTCTGTCGAAATGTGCAAGGGCATGACGTCCGATCTCATTGACGGTGACTCTCCCCCAAATTGTGGCAAAACAGCCCTGTTTACGCAGTCTGCCCTGTTGCCTTCTCCAGAAGCGTTCCGAGATACACACGTCCGGAAAATGCTGTTGGCTAGCTTCGGCAGTTTCCGTAGACTCCCACTCCTTTTGTTCCGCCTCGGTCAGCGAGATGACTGACGCTCGCACTACCTATCGGTGTGCGATGAGGACGACTTGATGAAAACTCGACGATGCGGGACCTCAGATCGTCGGGACGCAGAGTGTTCCCCGCAAGGAGTACCGACCATGCGACAGCAGATCATTCATCAATTGCTGGTGGCGGCCGCTGCGGCTGTCATCGCGTTCACCACATTGGGTGGAGCGGCACTCTGGGATGAAGATGAGCCGATCTACGCTTCCTGCGCCTGGGAGATGCTGCAGCGAGGCGACTGGGTGGTACCGTATTTCAACGGCCAGATGTTCCCCGACAAGCCGCCGCTTATGTTCTGGATGATGATGAGCGGGATGGAGATGTTTGGGCGAACGGAATTCGCCGTCCGCTTCTGGTCGGCCGTAATGGCCGTCGGAACGGCGCTGGTCACGTATCACCTTGGGCGTCTGCTGTTCGACGTGAAGACCGGGCTGTGGGCAGGGCTGATCGTTTGCTCGTCGTTCATTTTCACGATCTCCGCTCGGGCAGCGACGGTGGATTCTGCGCTGACCTTCGTGACCGCCCTCTGCTTTCTCCTGTTTGTTGTGGCCGGCATCGGCAGGAGACCCGAGCGGGAAGATGCGACGGTCATCGACGCCACTCTGTCTCCATCGTGGTATGCTCCGAAATCCTGGCTTGCCTATCTAGGGATCTGGACGTGCATGTCCATCGCCGTCTTGGGCAAGGGTCCCATCGGTCTGCTGCTGCCGATGGCGTCGATCGGCCTGTTTCTCATGATCATGAACTACCGCCGGCAGGCCGCCCTTCGCGGCAATGCAGAGAGCCGGCCGACCTGGGGCAGCCGGCTTATGGCCGTCGCGCGGACCTGGAGTCCGGTCAATTTCCTGCGATCGTTGTGGCAGATGCGACCGATCACGGGAACTGCGATCGTGATGCTGCTTGCCGTCCCCTGGTTTGTCTGGGTGGGGATGCGGAACGAATTGTGGCTGGAACAGTTCTTCGCCAAATTCAACCTCCGGCCGTTTACCGAGCCGATCCTCGGACACAGCGGGCCGATCTGGTACTACATTCCGGGGATCCTCATTGGCTTCTTCCCCTGGTCAATTTTCATGGTGCCCGTCCTGATCGACTGGTATGAGGGCGTGAAACGCAACGATCGCCGGCAGGCGGGCTACCTGCTCGTTGCCTGCTGGTTTGGCGTGAACTTCGCCTTCTGGTCAGTCTGTAAGACCAAGCTCCCCCACTATCCGCTGCCCGCCTATCCGGCCCTTGCTTTGGCGACGGCCAGTTTCGTGGTTCACTGGACGGCCGAGCTGGAACGCTGGTCGCGAGGCTGGTTGCGCGGTGCACTGTGGATCAGCGTGGTCGTTGGCGCCGGCATGTGCGTTGGTTTGCCGGTGGCCGCTATGATCGTGGCCCCCGGCGAAGAGATCATCGGCGTCGTCGGGCTGATCATGGCGGCGGGGGCGGGGCTGGCCTTGTGGTACCACGAGCGGCGCCGATACCAACGTGTCATGCCGGTCTATGCGTTCACGACGGTTGCTTTTGTCACCGCGGTTTTCGGCTTCGTCGCCCTGCGAGTCGATCGGCATCAGTACGCCAAGGATCTTGTGGCGGCACTGCGAACTGAAGCCGGTACGAACCCCGACCTGATCGGCTACCGCTTCGTCCGCGAGAGCGTGGTCTATTACGCCGCCAGCCCGATTCCGTGCTGCGGCGAAGTCGAAGAAGTCCGGCGGCTGGCGGCGGATCGGACGGCTCCCTTTATCGTCACGCTCGACGAGTATGAAGAGGACCTGAAACAGGAGTACGGTGCGGAACTTCGCGAAGTGCATCGCTGCCCCCGATTTCTTCGAGGAGGCGAGGTGGTCGTCTTCCAGCCCTTCGGCGACTCGCCCGCGGCGGCGACCGCGGGTAAAATGCCGGAGACGCAACGCCGATGACCCGGTAGGTCTCGGCGTCCCGACGGTACCTGTCGAGAATCCGAGATCTGACCACTGCCATGTCTGAAGAACAACTGCGGGCCCAGCTCTACGACTCGTTCAAGAACCGAGCCGTTCTCTACTACTTGATCTTCTCGGAACTCCGCGACGAAGTGGGGGCGGAGAAGGCCGAGGAGATCATGAAGCGGGCGATCTACAAGCGGGGCTTTGAGAAGGGCGAAAAATATGCCCGGTATGCGCCCCGTGATCTGGAAGGTCTCAAGCAGGCCTTTGTGGGCGGCATCCCCGACGACGGGGCCATGTTCAAGCCGGAGGTGCTGCGGTGCGACGCCGAAGGACTCGACGTCAAGTTCCACGGTTGCCCACTGCGCGACGCCTGGATGGAAATGGGCCTCCCCGACGAAGAAGTGGCGACTATCTGCCGGATCGCCGCGCGGATCGACAACGGAACGTTCGAGGGCGCCGGGTTTCAGTTCCACGCGGATACCTGGCAGCCGGGCGGGGATGGATGCTGCTACTTGCACATCCGGCCGGGGAAGTAAGCGGTAAGGACGTGACTCCGTGGCAGGTTGGGGAATCGCGTTGCCGGAATCGCATGGAGACTGCTACAAGGCCTCGACGCCGCTTTCGCCGGCGCGGACGCGGATCGTCTCTCGGTAAGATCGGAGACGAAGATCTTACCCTCGCCATCCTCACCGGTGCGGGCAGAGGCGACGATAGTATCGATCACGCCTTGATCGTCGGAGCTCAGCGCGTATCGACAAATGTCGTTCCCTTGGAACCGAAGAGCAACAGGGAGGCGGTGCCGTTCCTCGGGGGGGCGGGAATGCGGACCTACAGCCGAAGCATTGATTGACGGTCTGGTCAAGCGGAGTTAGACTCCCCGCTGACCCTTTGTGATCCGACGACCTGTTCGTCAACCCGGTCTTGGAGGGAATCGCTTATGAGAGAGTGGTCGCGATACCTTGTCGGTGTGCTGGCAGTGACCGGCCTTTGTTTCTTCGTGCCCTGTGCCGGTGCTGAGACCTGCACTCTCGAACTGAAGAGGGTTGATCTCTCCGCCCGCACTGTCTCGCCGGAGCTGTTGGGGGACTTTCTGGCGAGATATTCAAATCCCCAGAGTTTCTTTCAGCAATTGGGAGGACCTCGGGGGATGATCCCCAGGACGAACAGTGAATCGACGCTCAAGTTCGCCGACGTCATCAAGAAGGAGCCGGGCAAGTACGTGACGGATACCCCGTTCCGCGGCGTGGCCGCCTTGGGATCGGGACACTACGGCTTCGTGCTCGATTTGGCCCCTTCCGAGAAAGACGACCAAGAGGACGACGAGAAGGAATCGAAAGACGACAAGGCCGTTGAGAAAAAGGAGGAAACCGGGGCCAGCCTCCTCTCCATGTTGGGCGATGCGATTGCTCCCCCTGCGCCTTCACGGCCGGAGAACAAGGCGGTCAGCTACACACGGCTTTACTTTGATCTGAATCACAACGGCGATCTCACCGATGATGAAGTGATCGAAGCGACGGCGTCGGGCACGTACTCGATCTTCCCCACGGTCGAACTGACCATCGACGTCGACGGCAAGAAGCTGGATTACGCCTTCGCGTTCAGAGTGTATTCGAGGGTGACCTCCAGTTATGCCTATGCGAGTGCCTCCCTCAATTCGGCCGCCTATCGCGAAGGCGAAATCACACTCGACGGGAAGAAACGCCGTGTCGTGTTGATCGACTTCAACAGCAATGGTCGATTTGACGACGCGGTCTCCTTTCGCACGAACGATGGGGCGGTCTCTTGGGTCATGGGCGACATGCTGTACATCGATCCGGAGTCGCCCCGAATGTCCCGAAGTCTCTTCAGCGCGGCGAGCGGCGGGAATCAGTACTACGTCAGTAAGCTGATCAGCGTCGACGGCCAGTTCCTCGACCTCGTGATCGATCCTAGCGGCGAGACGCTCTCTCTCGGACCCACGTCCGTGCCGCATCCGTACAGCCGACCTGAAGAAGAGCAATTAGCCGGACCCCACCCAGCCGGAAGGCCGACACCGAGTGGGCTTTCCGGTTTTTCTTTTGACCCGTGCGGAGGTTGAAAATGCGATTAATTCATGCACTGGCAGTTCTCTCGTTGTTTGCGTTTCCCGCTCTCGGTGCCGACGCTGCCGGGGAGAAAAACCAAGCAGGTCGTCTCTTCGACGATTTCGACGGAAAGCTCGCTCTCGACTGGAAGCAGATTCGTCCCGACCCCACTCACCAGTCCCTCAACAAATCGCCCGGCAAGCTGACCATCACAACGCAGTACGGGTCGATTCACAGGACCGGACGTCCCGTACTGGCCAAGAATCTCTTTCTCATCGATATTCCGCAGCCGGATCAGGACGGCTTCGCTGTGACCACGGTCCTCGAGGCCTTCCGGCCAGAGACGCTCTATAACCAGGCCGGCTTGCTCATTTACAGGGACGACGACAACTACCTCAAGTTCGTTTGCGAAATGTCCGGCACCAGCGGCACAACTCTCAACGCCATTTTGGAGCAGAGCGGTGAGTCGGTCGTCACCAACCTCACGATCCCCTTCGAGCACGAACGACTGTGGTTACGCGTGGTCAAGCGCGGCAAGATCTACGAATGTTCGAGCAGCAATGACGGCAAGAACTTCACTTCCACCGCTGACTTCACCTGGGACGACACTCCCCGCCTGGTTGGAATTCTTGCCAAGAACGGGGGGCGGCCGGATGCCCGCGAAATCGATGCCCGTTTTGACTCCTTCGAGTTCCGGGTTCTCACCGTCGAGGAAAAGGAAGATCCGGCCCAGCTCGAACGCCTCAGCCTGTCCGGTGTCTGGAACGTCGTGTCGGGAGAGCTCGGCGGCAAAAAAATGACCAACCCGGCAGTGGCGAACATTACAATCCAGCCCGGTAAGTTCATTCTCCGAGAAAAGGCTCGAAGTGTCACGGGCAGTTGGGTGATCGATACGGCGCGTAATCCAAAGACATTAACGGTCTACTTGAGATCCGGTGTGAAACTTACGCCACTCAATTGGGCCTATGCGATTGAGGGTGACAAGCTCACACTGTGCACCGTCGCCAAGCCGGATGCGGAAGCGCCCGACTCGCTTGAGACGAAAGAAGGCGACACCCGTATGCTGCTCAAGCTTCAACGGGCCAAGGCAGAGGCAGAAGACGGGTCCTGAAAGTCCTGGCGTCTTTTCCTCCCTGGTCACTCCGCCGACGTTGCTGGACCCAATCATCACGGCCACAGGAGGTTCACGGTGGCTTGGTGTTTACGGGCGGACGACCGGCAAGAGCCGGATTTCTGAGGAAAGCACCTTCTTTGCCGGCCGAGGGAGAGTCACGTAGGACAGGATTGCATTCTATTCTGGACGGGTTGCAGGGACTGCAAATCCATCCTACGGGTTGCCCTGGCAGGTATTCAGTATTGCTGTTGCCTTACGCTTTGATAATGGGCTGCCCGGCAGCCTTGCCACGCTCGACCCAATCGCTATATTACCATTTGACCGCGACCGGCACGCCGAGTCGGCAGACACCCGATACCTACCGCAACGAGGTTCTCCATGGAGTCGAAGAAGGTTGTTATTGTTGGCGGCGTGGCCGGCGGAGCTTCCTGTGCGGCCCGGCTGCGTCGAATGGACGAGCATGCCGAGATCTTCCTCTACGAGCGGAGTGGGTACGTCTCATTCGCCAACTGCGGCCTGCCCTATTACTTGGGCGGTGTGATCCGAGACCGGCAGCAGTTGTTGGTGGCCACGCCGGAACGGTTTCGCGACTTGTTCAACGTCGAAGTCCGCGTGCACCGGGAAGTCTTGAGCATCGATCGCGAAGCCAAAACGGTTGAAGTGCATAACACCCTTTCGGACGAGCGAAGTACCGTGTCGTACGACATGCTCGTGCTGGCGCCGGGTGCTGCGCCGATCCGGCCGCCCATCGAGGGCCTCGACCTGCCGGGCGTGTTCTGCCTGCGGAATATGGAAGACACCGACCGGATCCTTGCCTGGCTCAAGGACAAGGAGCCGGAACAGGCCGTGGTGGTCGGGGCCGGGTACGTGGGACTCGAAATGGTGGAGAACCTGGCCGCCCGCGGGATCGAGGTCACCCTGATCGAGAAAGCCGATCAGGCGATGGGGCCGATGGACCCGGAGATGCTTGCCCCGCTCTATGACGTCCTCGAGATCGAGAACGTCAATCTGAAGTTGAACTGCGGCGTAGCCCGGATCGAAGAAGGCCGCGAGGGAATGCTCCACGTGATCGACGAGCACAGCGGAGTCTATCCGGCCGAGGTGGTGATCCTGGCCGTGGGCGTGAAGCCCGAAGTTGACCTGGCCCGCAAAGCCGGCCTGGAGATCGGGCAGCTCGGCGGGATTCGCGTGGACGATCAGATGCGAACGTCGGATCCGAACATTCTGGCTGTGGGCGACGCGGTGGAAGTGCGAGACTACGTGACCGGCGAGTGGACGCTGGTGCCCCTGGCTGGGCCGGCCAGCCGTCAGGGACGGATCGCTGCCGACGTCATCAGCGGGCGGGAGGCCCGGTTCCGCGGAACCCAAGGCACGGCCGTGGTTGGACTGTTCGGCATGACCCTGGCCACAACGGGCGTCAACGAGAAACGACTCAAGGCCCTCGGAAAGCCCTATAAGAAGGTGTACACGCATTCGATGGACCATGCGGGCTACTATCCCGGCGCGTCGCCGATCGCCATGAAGTTGCTCTACGAACCGGAGTCGGGTCGGTTGCTGGGGGCTCAAGCGGTCGGCGACGGCGGCGTGGAGAAGCGGATCGACGTACTTGCCATGGCCTTGCAGACAGGAGCGACGGTTCACGATCTGGAAGAGGCCGAGCTTTGTTATGCGCCACAATACGGCAGTGCCAAGGACGCCGTGAATATCGCCGGTTTCGTGGCGGGGAACTCGTTGCGAGGCGACGTGAGAATCGTTCATTGGGACGAATGGCGGGCTCGCTGCGAGCGTGGCGACTCGCCGGTCGTGCTGGATGTACGTCCCCTTGAGGCAGTCTCCGCCTTGGGAGAAGTCCCCGATGCAACCAAGATCCCCTTGGGGGAACTCCGCACTAGAATGAGCGAGCTTCCCAAAGATCGTGAGATCTGGGTGCATTGTGCCGTGGGGCAGTCGTCGTATATCGCCTGCCGGATCCTTTCTCAGCACGGTTTTCAGGTTGCGAATCTGTCGGGCGGAATTACCTCGTTCAAGATGAGTGAAACGTCATGCTAAATAGCCTTGCGGGATTCCTGGAAAAAGGTGACAGCCACCTTTTGTGCGAAGCACCCGAAGGGCCGTTCCGGCAAAAGGTGGCTGTCACCCTTTTCCTTCTCGAGGGTGGTGTCCGTGGGTGACGTACTGGTAACGGGTGCAAGCGGATTTATTGGGCACCATTTGACGCGACGGCTGCTGCAGCGTGGGGATCGCGTTCGCGCCCTGGTACGCGTCGTCTCGCGCGGTGAGCGGCTCAAAGACGACGGCGCCGTGCTTGTCCAGGGAGACGTCGCCGATCTGGACAGCCTGCGTCGAGCCGTTTCGGGCGCCTCCGTGGTTTACCATCTGGCGGGGATTACGAAGGCCTTCACCGCGCGGCAGTACTACGCGGTGAACCGGCGCGGCGTGAGCCGTGTGGCCCGGGTGTGTGCCGAGCAACAAAGCCCCCCCGTTCTGATCGTGGTCTCCTCACTGGCTGCAGCGGGACCGGCGAAAGACCGTCCCCGCGAAGAAAGCGATGAACCCCGTCCCGTTTCCATTTACGGCCGCAGCAAGCGGGCAGGCGAACGAGTCGCCGAGAGATACGCGGCCCAGGTGCCGACGACGATCGTGCGACCGCCCATGGTCTTCGGGGAACGCGATGTGGGGTTCTTCGAGATGTTCAAGGCGATTGCCGTATCCGGCGTCCATCCCGTCCCGGGGTTTGCGCCGAGGACCTACTCGGTCATTCATGCCGACGACCTGGTGGAAGCACTGATGCTGGCCGCCGACCGCGGAGAGCGTCTGCCGGCCGATGCCCGCACCGCGGAGTTGCAGGGCACGGGGTACTACTTCGCCGCCTGCGACGAACAGCCCACCTACTACCAGCTCGGTCGCTTGATCGGCACGGCCCTGGGACGCCGCCGCACCCTGACCATCCCCTTTGGGCCGGTGGTCGTGCGGGCCGTTGGGGCCTTTGGCGAGCTGTCGGGCCGACTGCGCGGCCAGCCGGCCGTGATGAATTGCGACAAAGCACGCGAGGCCTTGGCCGGTTCGTGGACCTGTTCGGCGGAGAAAGCCAAGCAGGGATTAGGATTCCACCTCCCCTGCTCGCTGAGCGAGCGGCTGCGCCAAACCGTCCAGTGGTATCGTGACGAGGGGTGGCTGTGACGTCCGATGGATCGTTATCATGGATCGCAGAATGGCGATAAAGTCGACTCCTGCAAGTCGAGAATCGCCGACGCACCGTCGCATACCGCTCCAACGCTGATCAGGTATCGTTTTCCAGGAATGAAGTGCAGTGTCTCATCTCCGTGCCACGGGCTGATTGCGTCCTCAGTGGCTACAAACCAGCGGTGGAAATGGCCGACGAACAGTAGCCGAGCAGAAACTGCGGAGAAACTCCGTGCTGCCTTGTCAGGCGTATCAGGGATTCCATCGAAATACCACAGTTCTGCCAAGTCCGCAGTATCGAGCCACGGCTCCACATGGGTGAACAGGCAACCGTCGAATTCGAGCCGTGGCTTGAGGCTTGGCATGAACCGCCGCACCGGTTCCGCATACTTCTCGACTTTGCCGGCAACATGGCAAATGCCGAAGTCATGATTCCCCCAGACACCGATCGCACCGGCGTCGAGCAACAGCCGGCACGTCTCGTCGAGTCGTTGATTCATTTCGGCGACGTCGCCGAGAACAACGATCTGATCGACACGCTCACACTCGAATCGGCGCAGAGCGATCCGCAGCCTCTCGACGTCTTCGTGGATATCGGCGAGCAGACCGACTCTCATTGGCCCTCCAAGAACGTGGCCAGGATCATCATGGCGTAGATGGCCAGAACGATCCACCAGCCCAGGCGGACGATCGGTTGAGTCGGTTTCAGCAAGATCAGGACGAGCATGCTGGCCAGCGCACCGAGTCCTGCCAGCCCGGCCGCGTAGTCGTGGGGAAAACAGCCCAGCACGCCGAGGAACAGGGCCACGACTCCCACGAGCAGCAGCATCTCAGCCACGGAGAACTGGAATCGCGACGCCTGCTTCTCCGCCGCCGTACAGAGTTCGTTGATGTCGACGGACGGAGCCGGAGTCGCGCTATCGATGCGCTCCGGATTGGGTGGGAGGACCGGATAGGTGCCGTCCAGTTCGTCCACATCGTCTGTCCCGTTCGGCGGATCGACCATAGCTCAACGGGCTCGCTTTGCCCGCTCAATCGGTGCTGACCGTGACCTTGGCCCAGTAGGCCGCCTCCCAACTCCAGCCGTTGGGTTGATTGACAAGTTCGACCTTCACCGACTTGCCGGCAAAGGGCGTGAGATCGATTTCCACGGCCGCCCAGGCCGTCTTGGGCGTGACCGTCTGTTCGAGCACCGGCTTGCCGGCCACCTTCGCGATCAACTGGAAATCGCCCCGCTTGTCGCTGGCCACCAAGGCCTGGACGAAGGTCTTGCCTTGTGCAGGCACCTCGATCTCGCGACTCAGCGTGCAGCCCACCTCCTTGTTCAGCGGGTGGGTCATGAACACGTTCTCGTGCCCCTGGTACTCGGCCCGCAGGCCCGGATCCATGTCCGGGCCGCAATTCGACATCGTCCAGCCCGGCGCCACCTTCTGCAGATCGGCTTGCTGCTGTTTGGCGGCACTGAGGGCCTCGATCTTCGCCTGTTCCTCGTCGGTGAACACGCTTTCGGCGGCCGGACCGGGCTCCCAGCACTGCTCCAGCTTGCCGGGTTTCGGCTTCTCGACCAGGATGACGAACACGTCCCCCTCGGCCGTTTTCTCGATCCGCCCTCCGTACTTGACGACCGCCTGTCGAGCCAGCTTCTCGCAAACCTGAACGAGCGCCGGGAAGTTGTAGGCCGTGTGGCTGAAGACGTTCTCGGGATTCAACTCGGAAACGAACCGGGCGTCCATCTTCGACTGGCCGACCGTAGTGCAGAGCACGCCGCCGGAGTTGGACGGGTTGCAGTCGGAATCCTGCCCGCAGCGCATGGACATGACAATCGTGTCCTCCAACTCACGGCCACCATACAGCAGGCCCATGACGATATAGGCCCCGTTGATCTTGGCGTCGATATTGAATGTGTCTCCCGGTTTACTGCAGGAAAACTTGCGGTAGGCGGGGTTCTTCTGATACTTATCTTCGATCGACTGCCAGGTCTTCTGCCAATCGCCCGGATTGGCCTTCCACCAACGGAGCGTGTCGCGAATGCACTCGGCGTACTGGCTTTCGGCCGGAATGCAGGCCAGCCCGGCCTCGACGATCTTCTGCGGATCGTCTTCGAAAAACGCCTCGGCGTACATGCCGCCGACGAACTGGCCGCCATAGACGCCGTCGCCGTAGTTCATCAGACGCCCGAACTTCTCGCCCAACTCGATCACCACGTTCGGCATACCCGGCGCGATCAGCCCCGAAAAGTCGGCCTCGATCTGGTAGTCGATGTCGTCGGCGTGCGTGTTGAACTTGGGGTGACCCGAGTCGGGCGGCGCAATCCCGTTGCGAAGGTTGTCGCGCCCCGCCCTGTTGGCGTGCCAGAGCGGATAACCGCTGTTGGCAAAGTCGATGCCGGCCTGCCGGATCGAACAGTCAAGGCCGTAGAGTTCCATGGTCCGCAGAAAGGTCATCTCGACGTAGATATCGTCCTGCCGGAACTGATTGACCATGCTCGGCTTCCAGACCGGCACCTTGTCTTCGGGAATAATCTCTCCATTGAACTTGAATTCGGTGGGCGCGCCCCAGCCGACGCCGACCATCTGCCCGATCCACCCGCCGGCCATCCGGTCGCGGTACTCGGCGACGGAGAGTCGGCGGAATTCCTGGGCCGGCGCTCCATTTGCCAGCAACACCCCCCAGCACGCAATACCAAGCCACATCGCAGCCGACTTCATCCCGTTCGCCGATTTCATGGTTTGTTTCCTTGGATATTGTCGAAAGTTGCCGTTACTGAAGCCGCTCGCTATTCTAAAGGCCGGCACAGTGCCAAGCCAGCCCCGTTCCCCAGCAGGAGCCCCTTCCCATGTCAACCACCCGATTTCGCCGGCGCGTTTTCCTGAAGACAGCTCTTGGGGCGGCGGTTGCAGCGCCTCAATTCGTGCCTTCCACGACCCTGGCGGCTCCGGGACGCCCGGGCGCCAACGACCGGATCCACGTGGGACTCATCGGCTCCGGCTTTCGCTCGCGCGACCTGACCAAGGAAAGCCCGTCTGACCTGAGACTCGTCGCCATAGCTGATTGCGATCTGCGACAGATCAATGCCTATCTGGAAGCCGTGAAGGAGGTACCGGACTCGATCGTCACTGAGTCGTGCGCTCGCTATCAGGACTACCGCGAGATGCTCGAGAAAGAGAAGCTCGACGGCGTTTTCGTGGCGACGACCACCCACGCCCGAGCCTTGATCTGCATCCACGCCATGCAGGCGGGGCTCGACGTCTATGCCGAGAAGCCGCTCACGATCACGATTGAAGAAGGGCAGTACCTGATTCGGGCGGAGAAGAAGTACGGCCGGGTGGTCCAGGTCGGCACACAGCAGCGTTCGATCGACATCAACAACTTCGGCAGCGACCTTGTCCGCAACGGGGCGATCGGCAAAGTGCACACGGTCCTCTGTCCCAACTTCATCGGCCCGGAACTCCGCGGGGAACTCCCCTCGGAACCGACGCCCGCGGAGATGAACTGGCACATGTGGTGCCACCAGACCGAGTTGATCCCGTACAGCCCTGCGTTGCACCCGGGCCTCGGCCGCTGGGGCAAATTCCGCGACTATGACGGCGGCGGGCTCGGCTGGGGAGTGACCGGCTGGGGGGCCCATGCCTTCGACCAGGTGCAGCGGGCCTTGGGCACCGACGACACCTGCCCCGAAGAGATCCGCCTGGAAGGAGAAGGCCCCAACGCACCGGTCACCATGCGCTATCCCAACGGCACGCTGCTGAAGCTCTCGCTGCCCAAAGGAACCGGTCCCGGACTCGGGGCAATCTTCGTCGGCGACAAGGGCAAGATCGAAATCAACCGAAACCGCCTCGCCTCGAATCCTCCCGAACTGATCCAAGACGCTCCGCCGCCGGCCGACAAGTCGGAATATGCCAGCGTGGCCCACGCCCACATCCGCAACTGGGTCGATTGCATGCGAACTCGCGAGAAGCCCCGCGCGCCTGCAGAGGTCGGGCACCGTGCGTCGGTGATCTGCATCCTGGTCAACATCTGCCGCGAGCTTGGCCGCTCGCTCAAGTGGGACCCGGTCAAGGAAGAGTTTGCCGGCGACGACGAAGCGAACGCCCTCCGCTCCCGCCCGCGACGGAAGGGATATGAACTGCCGAAAGAAGTCTGATTCAGCAGTCGTGTGCCACAGCTTGCTCGCAGAGGGCGTCCGGAAATTGAGGCCGTGAATAGGCGGTTTTCCGGTCGTAGCCGAAGTCGCCAGACTTTGGCAAGCTGCCGAGAGGGCCAAATTCTGGCGAATTCGGCTACGACCAATTCCCGGACACCCACTGCTTACCAAGCAGTGCCCACTGAATAGCGTGAGAACGCTGCTTACAAGTAAGCAGTGGCGCACAGACTTGTCATTGCCCGCGGACATTCATCTTGATGGCGTACAGACCCTTTCTCGCCGTAATGAACAGCGTCTTGCGGTCCTTGCCGCCGAAGCAGACGTTGGCCGGGGCCTCGGGAATCTCGATCTGGGTGACCGGTTCACCGGCGGGACTGTAGACCTGGACAGCGTTGCGGGCGAGGTACAGGTTCCCCTTCTCGTCGAGCGTCATGCCGTCGGCCCCCACCGGGGCAGCCAGCTTGCGGTCGGTCAGAGAACCGTCGGGCTGGATCTTGTAGACGTAGGTCTTGCCGTCGCCCGCATCGGCCACGTAGAGCAGCTTGCCGTCGGCCGTTCCCAGCGCGCCGTTCGGTTTGACGAGGTCGCCGACCACGCGAACGAGTTCCTTCCCGCCAGGCGGGAGATAGTAGACGTGGAATCCGTCCTGCTCGATCTGCATGTCCTGCCCGTAACGCGGATCGCTGAAGTAGACGCCTCCCTTTGGATCGACCCACAGATCGTTGGGACTGTTGAGCTTCTTGCCCTGATAACTATCGGCCAGGACAGTCACCGTGCCGTCGGGGGCGATCGAAGTGAGCTGCCGGCTGCCCCCCTCGCAGGCGACCAGGTTGCCCTTGGCGTCGAAGAACAGCCCGTTCGCCTTCCCCGAGTTCTCGCGAAAGGTGGTCAGCTTGCCGTCGACCGACCATTTGTGGATCCGCTCGTTGGGGATGTCGGAAAAGAAGACGTTTCCTTCGGCATCGCAGGCGGGGCCTTCGGTGAACTGGAATCCGTCGGCCAGCTTCTCGACCGTCGCGCCGGGGGCGACCAGGTCGGCGGCCATGGCCGGGATGCAGGAAAGAGCAAACGCGAGGGCGAGCAGCGATTTCAAGTGGGACATGGTGAAGTCCTTTCGGCTGGGGCGGATGAGCACGCCGTCATCTGGCCGTAGCGGCCAACCGGTCGGCGCTGTTGTCTGCTTGCCCGGTATTCTACGGAGTCTGACCAGCCGTTGTGAAGACGCCGACAAGTCGCACGCACTCCAAGTCCGTGCGATCAGGCAGGTGGACGAAAAAAATCTACCAGTTAGACGCACAAATGGGGCTGAAAGGTCGATGAGAGTGCGAAATCTCACGCAGCAGCAAGCTTCACCGGTAGTGGCCCGTTGTTTCGCACTCTCATCGACCGTTCAGGTCCATTTTGGCGCACCTGAATGTGAACGATATCCGCAACAGTAGGATAGGAAAAAGGCGTGGACATGTGGAGCGGCCAGTACGCTGTCTATGCCGAGTGGGATTCTGCTCCACATGCCCACGCCTTTTTCCTATCCTAGAGCGTCTAACTGGTAGATTTTTTTCGTCCACCTGCCTCACTGTTGCGGGACCAGCTCACCCGACGACAGCAAGTTTTTCAGCACCGACGCCATCACCTCCGTATACGCCGACTCCACCTTCCTGATCACCCGCACGTTACTCTTGGCCGCACCCAACCTGGCCTCGAAGTATGGCGAACCGGGGAAGTAGACGTGGAACGTAACACCCTGCGTCGATTGGTCGTCGTACTGAAGCTCCAGCCGGTGCTGGCCGTGGGCCCAGAACGAAAACGTCAGCAGACGGGTGTCGCCTTCCGGTTCGAGGGTGAACAGCCAACGGTCCGGATTGGGACGATCGAGCCAGATGCCGTTGCGGGGACCGGTGAGCGTCGCCTTCTGAATCACCTTGCCCGAGGGGAGGCCGGTAATGCGAACCTGGCAGTCGGGCTGGCCGTCTGGTTCCAGGCTCTTTTTGCCGATCAGATCCTGCTGCCTGTCCAGATAGGTTGCCGCCACGCCTGACTCCGTCGCACTTGAAGGCGCTTTGCTTTGGGAAAGCTCGACCGGCTCCATCTGGTAGCAATCGACTGGGACGGCGTCCGGCTGGGGCGGGTCGGCCAGGGCCTCGTAGCCTCTTGCAGTCTTATAGATCTTCCTGCCCGCCAGGTCGACGAAGGAAGGCGTGCACCACATGTTCCGCGGACCTTGGGGCGGGGGGCACTCGCGAGTGAGGAACGAAATCGGCTCTTCGGTCGATCGGTCCAGCGCGTAGGCGAAATAGGCCCTTAGCGGTGCGGGCGCCGAGCCGAGGATCTCCGTCTGGTCGACGATGAAATGCGTGAAGTAGCCGTCGTGGCCGAAACAGGGGTACCACTTCAGGGGCAGATCGGAGAGCAGGATGCGGCGGTAGGCGTTCTGGTCGAGCCGCACGTTCCACTCCTCCTGATACCCGTCGGGGCCCGTGCCTGCGTTGATGTAGATAGCCCGGACCTTCTTACGAAGCAGCTCCGGCTCGCGGTTGCAGGCGGCCGCCACGTCGACGAGGCTGCCGACCGTGAACAGGCAGACCTTTTCATCGGACTTTCGAAGTACGGAGAGGATCAGGTTCACCGCGCCCTGGGTCGATTCGGGCTGGTCGGTGGCCGGATCGTCGACCGACTTCAAGGCGTGTTCCAGCCCGGTCACGCAAGGCACCGACTTGCCCGTCAGGTGTTTCATCTGTTCGATGGCCACCAGCCCCGGCTTCTTGCCTTCGCCCTGGTAGGGGCGTTTCTGGTCGATGTTGGCCATGTCGATGACGATGCCCTTGACGTCGAGCTCCGGCAAGGAATAGAGACAGGCCAGATCGTAATGGTCGTCAGGATCGTCGTGGGGATGGTAGAGGTCGGTCGAGTAGATGACCGGGACGGCGGCCGGTGAGGGAATCTGGAACGCAAGAAGGAGCAGCAGGGAGAGGGCGATGCGTGGCATGGCGGGGTCCTCGATATTCTGCCGGAACGGGACAATCTGAGGTGGATTGTAGCAGGACAGTCCGGCCATGTCGTGGGGTGACACACGCTGATTGTCACGAGCGTCGTGGTATCCACAGCCATCTGAGCAACACGCCCGATGCCAAGCCAATCGCCGTGCCTTCTTCTGCCGACGGGCCTTTGGGCCACGTTGCGAACAGAAGATAGAACAAGGCAATGGAAACGCCGATCAACGCGCCACCCACTGCCCAAAGGAAAACGCTTCTCAAATGCAGCTTGTGCAACAGAGCACATCCCAGCCAAGTGAGAACGCAGAACGGGAGCAGGAACGGATAGCCAAAGAACAGGAAAGCAAACAGCGAACCGAGGAGATTACTGGGAGTGAGGATCTGCCAATTGCCGCAAACGAGGGACCATGCGACAACAGCCGATGTGGGACCAAGGGCACATGTGATCAGCAGATGACCGACGATCAGCAGACAACCGGACCTCTGGATGTCGGGGGCGTCGAGTGATTCGATCGCAATAAGGGAGTGGTGCGGCGGCTTCTGCGAGCCACAGGAACTCTCGTCGATCTGGTCTGCCTCACCCATGGAGTCTTGTCGCCCGTTTCGGGGTTGGAGGCGAGTGGACCTTCACGCCCTTTCCTAACCCTCCCCCTCGCTTCGCTGGGGAGGGGATTTCTTTCGGCATCAGCGCTGCTGGCCGGCAATTTCAATCCAACCCCCGCCGCTTCAGCAGCGGTTCGATGGACGGCTCCTTCCCACGGAACTTCTTGTACAACGTCATCGGGTCTTCCGTGTTGCCCTTCGACAGCACGTTCTCTCGGAAGGCTCGGGCGGTCTTCTGGTCGAACAGGTTGCCGGTCTCCTTGAAGGCCGCGAAGGCGTCGGCATCCAGGACGGCCGACCAGATGTAGGAATAGTAACCGGCCGAGTAGCCGCCGGCGAAGATGTGTTGGAAATAGGGGCTGCGGTACCGGGAGATGATCTCGGAAATGAGCCCGATCCGGTCGAGCGACTTGTTTTCGAAGGCGAGCACGTCGCAATTGGGATCGGCCTCGGTCAGGGTGTGCCAATCCATGTCGAGGAAGGAGGCTGCCAGGTACTCGGTCGTCTCAAACCCCTGGTTGAAATGCCGCGACTTGCGGATCTTCTCGATCAGTTCGTCGGGCATCGGCTCGCCCGTCTCGTAATGCCGGGCGTACATCTTGAGCACCTCCGGTTCCGAGGCCCAGTTCTCCATAATCTGCGAGGGGAGTTCGACGAAATCGCGGGGCACGTTCGTGCCCGAAAGACTCTTGTAGGTGCAGTCGGAAAGCAGGCCGTGGAGGGCGTGGCCGAACTCGTGGAACATGGTCTGCGTCTCCTCGAACGAGAGCAGCGACGGCTTGTCGGCCGTGGGCTTCGAGAAGTTGCCCACGTTGAAGATCACCGGCCGGATGTTCTTGCCGCCGATCTTCGACTGGCCCCGGAACTCGCTCATCCACGCCCCGCCCCGCTTGCTTTCCCGCGGGAAGTAGTCGACGTAGAGCAGCCCCACGTGGGTTCCGTCGGCCTCCTTCACCTCGAAGCAGGCGACGTCTTCGTGATAGACGGGAACCTCGGGACGCTTCTCGAACCGGAGTCCGTAGAGCCGCGTGGCCACCTCGAAGGCCCCGTCGATCACGTTCTCCAGCTTGAGGTAGGGGCGGAGCATCGTCTCGTCGAGATCGTACTTGGCCTTCTTTACCCTTTCGGCGTAGTACCACCAGTCCCACGACTGGAGCTTGAATCCGCCGCCCTCGGCATCGATCATCTTCTGCATGTCGGCCGCCTCGGCCTTGGCCCGGGCCAGGGCCGGAGTCCACAACTTGTGGAGCAGTTCATAGACCTGCTCGGGCTCCTTGGCCATGTTGTCTTCGAGCACGAAGTGGGCGTGGGTCGGGTAGCCGAGGAGCTTGGCTTTCTCGACCCGCAGTGCAGCCATCCGGGCGCAGATCTTTTTGTTGTCGAGTTCGTCGTCGTGGTTGCCCCGCTCGATGTAACCCTTGTAGATCTTCTCTCGGAGATCGCGGCGCTCCGAGTATTGCAGGAAGGGGATCAAGCTGGGCTTGTGGAGGGTGAAGACCCATTTGCCCTCGTGACCCCGCTGCTTGGCCGTCTCGGCCGCACCGGCGATAACGTCGGCCGGCAGCCCGACAAGATCGGCTTCCTTGTCGAGGACCATCTCGAAGCGATTGTTCTCCTTGAGCACGTGCTCGCCGAAACTGAGCGAGAGCAACGACAACTCGGCGTTGATCTCGGTCAGGCGAGCCTTCTTGTCCGGCGACAGCTTGGCACCGCCGCGGACGAAGTTCTTGTAGTCCTCTTCGAGGAGACGCAACTGTTCGCCCGTCAGGTTCAGCTTGTCCCGCTGGTCATGCACGGCCTCGATCCGGCGGAACAGGGCGTCGTTGAGGAGGATCTCGTCGCTGTGTTTGGACAACTCCGGCACGACCTGCTTGGCGACGGCCTCCAGATCGTCGTTGGTCATCGACGATTTCATGGCGAAGAACACGAGGCTGACCTTGTCGAGCAGATCCCCGCTTCGGTCCAGGGCCTCCACGGTGTTCGCGAAGGTGGGGGCAACCGGATTCTCGACGATTGCCGCCACTTCCCGCTTCTGCTGCTTCATGCCCTCTTCAAAGGCCGGGGCATAGTGTTCGAGCTTGATCTGTTGGAAGGGTGGAACGCCGAACGGCGTCTTCCACTCGGTGAAGAACGGGTTGTCGGAAGCCATTGCGGTGGTGGCAGTCATGAGCAAGGTCGTGGTGATAAGGGTGGTGCGGATCATGGGAGGGTTCGGAAGTGCAAGGTCAAAGGATCTGATGGCAGGGAAATGGCAGAGGCGTAAGCGGGGACCGGCGGAAACGGATCTGTATTTCGTATATTGTACACGGTTCGGCAAACGGTGTTACGTGGGTCCCGGGCCGCGAAGTCTTCTCCGACTTCCTGAAGCCTGAACCCGGAAAACTCTCATTGTATCTCTTTTCCCTGGCGGGAGAGAGCCAGAATCCAGCGGCCGTAGAGGTAAATGCCGGCGGCCGTGAGGATACCGACGACACCCATGACGGACCAGACCATGTGGATGTCGTGGGTCTGGTAGAGGGTGCCGGTGAGGGCTTTTGCCGGTTCTCCCGTCATGGCAACGAGCCAGTTGAAGGCCTCGCCCTGGGGGATGGTACTGACGAGTTGCTCGGTGCTTCCGCCGGCCAGGTCCTGAATCTGCTGGGCCGTGAGCGTGGACTGTTCGGCCAGCTTCACCACGCCGTCGCCGGATGGCAAATGGGCCGTACCGGCGTTGAGGCGTTCGACGAGGAGCTGCCTGGAGAAAAGATCCTTGGAGGCGAAAATGCCGTAGAGCCAGGGGCCGAGATATCCTTCCAAGGTCCAGCCGACAGCCAGGGGGATCTGGGAGAATCCCAGATACATCGCCTTCTTGTCGTGGGGTGCGAAGTTGCCGATGAATTCGCTGAACTTGGGGCTGGAGAGCATCTCGCCGACGCTGAAGATCAAGATCGCCCCGACCATCGTCCAGCCCGCGGTGGTGTGTCCGATGGCGAAAAGCGAAAGGGTCGCCATAAGGGTGCCGACGACCATGCTCGTGGTCGCTCGCATCAGCCCGCTGAGATAGGCGAAGAAGAAGCAGGAGATCATGATCAAACCGGCGTTCAGGTTGAGCAGTCCTTCCGGGTTGATGTCGGTCCCTTCGGCGTTCATGCCCAGAAAGAACTTGAAGAAGCCGTTGCTCGTCTGGCCGCCCTCGAAGAGGGTGGCCATCACGTCGCTGCGATCGACCCAGTCGCGGATGTGGAGGGGCAGGACGTCGAAGAGGGTGTTGAACATGAACCAGAACCCGGAGAAGATCGCCAGGTAGAGGAAGACGTGGGGCTTGGTCAGCTCTCGCAATGATTCAATCCACAGGCTCTCTTGTCGACGCAGACCTTCCCGGTGAAGCCGCGCTCGCTCCAGCCGTTCCTCCTTGCCCACTTCGCGATACGACAGCAGGAGAATGAAGTTGCAGCTTATGATCAGGGCGCAGGCAACGAACACCATGGTCCAGCCATGCGCCGGCGAGATGGCGGCGAAATCGGAACGCATCCTGGCCGCCACAATCGGTCCCAGGAACCCTCCGATGTTGACGGTCTGGTAGAAGATGCCCCAAGCCATGGAACTGTTCGAGCGGTTGGTGGCTTTCACGAGCGTTCCTTGGATCCCCGGCTTGAAAACGGCCGTTCCCGCCGCCAGGACGACGGCCCCTGCATAGAAGCCCCAGTACGTGTGAAAGACGGCCATGATGACATAGCCGAGGATCTTGACCACGGTGGAGCAGAAGATCGTCAGCTTGTATCCGTAGCGATCGGAAAGCCCGCCCGTGAAGACGGGCAGGATCGACTGGACAAGTGCCCAGAGCATGAGAAGCACGCCAAACTCGCCCGGCGTGACCCCGAGCCCTCCACTGGAGACCGGGTCGGTCGCATAGATTGCTGCGACCGCCTTGACGCCGTAGTAGGCGAGCCGTTCCACCATTTCCATGGCCCCGACGACCCAGAAGACGTAGCTCAGACTGGCGATGGCCGCGAACAGGCCCAGTTGTTTGACGTCGGCCAGGGAGGTGCTGTCGTGGTCGTTCGATTCAGACACTGCGTGGCTCCGGGTCGGGGTGCGTGGGGAGGTGTCAGACTCGCGGATCTTGTCGTGGTCTGCCAATCATCGCCACAAAGGCTCAGGGAGGCAAGGCCGGTCTCTTCGACCGGGGAGCAGCAACCCTGCCTTGGCACGAGTGCTCATGTGGCGCGCGATGCAGTATTGACGTCGACCGAAGCTCCTCCCCCTCGCTCACTTCGCACGCTGGTGAGGGAATCGCGACAACACGCTCCCTCACGCCTTTCCGCCCAGGAAACCCTCGTGGAGAAACACGGGCTTGTAGCCGTTCTCCGTGACCCAGCGGATGGCCACGTCCAACCGTTTGGGGTGATCCGGAATGTAGTTGCTGTAGAAAGGCCAGAAGTACTGCTCGTGGGTGAACAGGTCCATGATCTCGGCCGTGTTGGGGTCTTTGGCCTGCGGCTCCAGGGTGGGCACAATCCGATCGACGGGCGTGTTGTTGCAGATGATGTCGACGCGGGAGAAGACGATTCCGCTCTCGAAGTCCTTCCAGGCGTCGTGGTGCCAGAGGTATTCGGAGTGGACGTCGTCCCAGCGATAGTTGACGTCATAGCCGGCAGCGCCCTTCCGGAAATAGCCGCTGAGGGCACGAACGCCCCGCTCATAGAGCGGTTTGAAGGCCGAATGGCGGGTCATGCCCCAATGGATGACCGTGGGCGGGGCATAGGCCTCTTCGCCCGCGAAACGGTGAATCTGTTCCGCAACCAGGTCCAGATCGGCGATCAGTTTCTCGGGCGGCGCGTCCTGATAGGGCCGGGCCGGGTCGTTGGCGTAGGCGTGGAAGGCCAGTTTCATCCAGTCGGCATTGTCGCGCCACTCGCCCTTGTAGCGATCGGGGAACTGGGGCAGCGAGAAGTCGTCGCCGGTCGTGTAGTAGATGTTCACGGTGAACTTGACGCCGTACTCCTTGTGCAGATCCCGGAGCATCTTCAGATAGAAGCAATCGAATAGCGAGGCGTACTGCTTCTGGGCCACGTCGCGGAGGAAGAAGCTGTTATCGTCGATCGAGAACCGGTAGCGAGGCACGCTGTAACGATCCCAGACGACTCGCACGCGATCCTCCTGCCGCCCGGCGCTCCCCTCCGAGACGGCTACGAGATCGGTCTCGGCCTCGCGCAATGTCACGTCCACTTCAAATCGATTCGCCTCCCGCCGGCAGGGCACGCCGTTGACCGTGATTCTCGCATCGGGGCTTGCCTCTCCGACCACGCGGATCGTCAGCCCGTCGGCCAACTGCTTCCCGTGCCGGTGATTCAGGACGGCGCCGTGAAAGGGCTCGCTGATCTTCACCGCCGGAGCGGTTCCGACTGCCGCCGTGGCGTTCCAGCCCAGAAAGGCCGAGGTTCCGGCGGTGGCAGCGGCAAGAAAGGTGCGTCGGTTCAAAGGTGTGTGCGACATGGTCAAGTCTTCCGTATCGGGGCCTCTGTTATAGGTGACCTTCCAACGAGCCGGTTTGTGCCTCCATCGATAGTCTTGCCGGCGAGCGTTGTCAAGTGTCGCGAGATTTCAGCCGTCGAGCCTCCGAATCCGGATTTCGGCGATTCTTCGTCTTTCCCGTTTCCCGCCAGGTCATTTAGAATGCCGTACCCGACCATCGAGGAGACACGAAGATGTCCGAACGGTTCAAGATCGAAGCCGGTGGAGACCGGGCGGCCCTCCGCAGCCGGATCGACGACGCCTGCGACCGGATGGAAAAGATCTACGAGGTCGATTGCTACCCGAAGATCACCGTCACGCGCCACTGGTCGAAGCACAATCCGGTCATTTCCGGCGAAATCGCCTGCCCGGCGGCCTACCGCTGGTATCTGCGGCGGGAACTGCTGAAACTGGCCGTTCAAGGAGCCGAAATCCAGATCGAACCGTCGCGAGCCCGGGTGGATCTTAACTCGCCTTCCCTGCTGAGAAACATCGACGAGAGCGATCTCGATATCACCCGCAAAAAACTGTTCCTGTTCGGCCCCGAACGAGTCGATCTCTCGATCCAGCGGCTGGAACACTACACGGGGACCAAGGCCGAGGAGTTTCAGCGCTATGTGCTGTTGACCAACTACCAGATGCACATGGACGCCTTCGAGACCGTCTTTCCGGAGTGCAGGAAACCTCGCCGCCCGGGAGTGCAGATGCCGGCCTACCATCAGAAGACGGAGAACAACGACGGTGTCACCATCATCGATATCGGGGTCGGGCCGTCGAATGCGAAGAACCTCACCGATCATCTGGCCGTGCTCCGCCCCGACGCCATGATCATGGTCGGCCACTGTGCGGGCGTCCGGAATCACCAGGAGATTGGCGATTTCGTGCTCGCCTCAGGCTACATGCGTGCCGATCGGCTGCTGGACGACGCCCTCCCGCTCTCAGTGCCCGTCTCTCCCAGTTTCCTTCTGAATCGCTATCTGGCACGGGTCCTGGAAGATCGCCAGTTGCCCTATCGGGTGGGCACGGTCTACACCACGGTCGACCGCAACTGGGAACTGGCCCTCCGCGGCACGCTCAACGACCTGCAGGCCAGCCGCAGCGTGGCCGTCGATATGGAATCCGCCACCGTGGCCGCCAACGGGTTCCGCTACCGAATTCCCAACGCCACGCTGCTCTGCATTTCCGACAAGCCGCTCCACGGAAGGCCGAAACTGCCGCAGCAGGCCAAGGCCTTCTACGAGGAGACGAAGAAGCAGCACATCGCCGTGGCCCTCGGAGCGCTGGACCTGGCACGTCAGGAGTTTCCGGAGGGCCTGCCCAACAGCGAAATCCGCTCCCTCGACGAGCCGCTGATGGGCGGATCGGGGATGTAGAAGGGGCGGTCTTGGAGCTAGGCAGGGGGATTTGAAGAAGAAACTCAATCCAGACAATGTGTTTGTACTAAGGGAGGCAAATCGTGAGCAAGATCCAAAGACTGACTCGTGGCGGGGAGTTTGTGGGCATGTCCATTATTGCCTCTCTGCTGCTCTCCGTGCTGCCGACCGTAGCGTTCTGTGCAGAGGAAGCTCGCTTGCCGGATCAGAAGCGAATTCCGTCAGAAGGCCTCTCAGGCGATGCTGCCAAAGTCGTGGCGCTCCATCTGGCCGCAGTGCTAAAACGGCTCCAAGACGGCGGACCACCTGTTGGAGAAGAGGACATGTCGGACAACGTTCGAATGCAGAAATGGAGTGCCGAAGAAGCGATCCGAGATTTCTATGGACACTCCAGGGATGACTATTCTTCAGACCGGTATCTCACCGAATACCGAGAGTCATTTCTTGACACTTGGAAGAAACACTTGGCGAAGAGTGTCCGTCGAGATGCAAGCGGCGCGATCCGCATAATGGGAGGAGATTACAGCTCTTGTTGTTTTCAGTCTGCCGGTGTGACGCGTGGTTACTACGACGCGCAAGCGCTTGTGAATATCCTGATGTGTCGAGTCTTTCGAGAGCAAATGTCCAGTACTGTGGACGCCGCAGGCAACAAGAAGCATCCCGATGGCGGCAGTGGATGGGAATCGGGACGAGATGCACTTACCCCAAACAGGGAGGCCGTTATCTTCCTGTTCTCGCGTTTCGTGGAAGAAGAGCAAGAGAAGAAGTCCGAGTCAGAGATGCGAGAAGGCGGGGAGGCGCAGCCACTCGAAGTGAGTGCAGACAAGTGATGGATTTGTCGGATTGGGACTCAGTGGATAGGTCTCAACCATGCCGATATTCGACTGGCAACGATCAGGAAGCAAATTCCTCTGCCTCTTCAATTCCCCTGCCTTTCGTTCGAAGTGTTGAAGGCAGGGGAATTCATGGGTCAGAGGTATGTGGAGGGTGAGCGAGCATCCCCCCGCTATCCATCACGTGAACATCGCCACGACCGCGGGGCTGACGACGCAGACTGCCAGGAGCCAATTCAGATGGCGAATACGCCGCTCGAACCGTGCGTGCCGTTGCGGGTCGCAGCAGGCGTCGGCCAGGGCCAGTGTGCGGCGGGCGATGCTGGGATGCTGCCAGGTCGATTTGTGGCGGTCCAGACCCGATTCGGCCCCGAGACGTTCCAGGGCGGAAATGAATACGCGGCAGGCTTCGTCAGGAGTCTCCGTCTCCAGCATCCGGCAGGCGAAGATATCGGCGTCGGTTTCCAGCAGGCGGCAATAGCCGCCGAACACGAAGTACGCGTAGGAAGAGAGCAAGGCGAGCACGGCGATTGCCAGGGGAAGCTGAGTCGCGGCGCTGAGCCGGGTGGTGATCGATTCCAGCAGGCCGACGGACTGGGGCCAGGCGAGTTCCACGGCGAACATCAGGCTCAGCGGCGCCAGCATGATCAGGCCGCGCAGCAGGAGATGACGTCGCCGGATATGGCCCAATTCGTGGCCGAACACCGCCTCAATTTGCTCCGCCGTGAGGCGGTCGATCAGGCCGTCCGTCAGAAAGACGTAGCGATACCCGGGAACCCAACCGGCGACCGCCGCATTGACGATCACGCCTCGCGTCTCCCAAATCAGGATGTCCCGAACGGGCAGCCTCGCTCGGACCGACAGGGCGGTCAATCGCTCGCGCAACGGGCCGTGTTCCAGAGGGCGAGTCTTCCACAGCCGGCGGAGCAGGAAGGGAAAGAAGGCCACCAACAGGCCGATGGGAGCGGCGTAGGCAACGATCGACCAGCCGCTGCCGGAGAGTCCCGGCAACCACAGGGCAACGGCGTCCTGGGCGGCGAGCAGCAGCAGAATGGGAACGAGCATCACGCCCAGGTAATGCCGGGCGTGCAGCGCGAAGAAGTGCTTTAGCGACGGAGCAGGACCGGCGACCGTCTTGCCGACTGCCAGCCGTGCCGAATAGGCGGCCTGCTCGATTCCGTAGAACGCCACCCACGACAGCATCAGGGGCAGTAGCGCGGGGACCAGGATAAGAAGCTCGTCGAGCAGGAATGTACCGTCGAGTCCCCAATTGAACCGAACGATCTGAGGCCAGCCGGTTCCCAGAGAAACCAGCGCAACCGAGCCGATCCAAAGGAAGGTGTGCATCCGCCGCCACCGCCCGCTGGACGAGAGGATGCGGTCGAAATCCTCGGGATGACGCCGCATTTGCAGTGCAGTGACCGAGGTAATAGCCTGCGCCACGATCACGACCAGAACGATCGCGACCGCGGTGAGTTCCGAACGCCACACGACGCCGTCCACCGGTCCCGGCGGACAGTTTTCGGCAATTACGAGCGCTGCCAGAACTGCCAGGAGAAAGGGAAACTGCATCGATCGTCCCGCCGAATGGTTATCGGTTCGGCTGACTCCGCGTCGCCGGACGGGGGAAACTCAGCCGATTCTTCCAGGCTAATTCTCCGAGCTTCGCGTCTCAAGCTGACTCCGCGATACGCGTGGACCGCCCTCCAGCTTCAGGCGGTTCCGCTTCCGGTCATGACGGTTGCACGGGGGCCGTGTCCAGGCCTCAGCCTCCCATCCAGGCGGGCAGTTCGTTGGCGGCCGGCAACTTGACGATCGAAGCCCGGCTGATTGCATCGAGCGAGAGCAGTTCCCGCAGGGCCTCCGCGGGGGGTTGGCTGTCGAGAGACAGAACGCCGACGGCCTGGCCGCCCGGCTGGTCGCTGACGCGGCCCACCGACATCTGGGCGATGTTCACGCGGTGCTTGCCGAACAGCGCCCCGACCTTGCCGATCACGCCCGGCGTATCGCGATGGTTGAACAGGAGCAGGATGCCGTCGAGAGACGCCTCGACCCGGAACTCGCCCTTGCGTACCAGTCGGGGTTTGCTTCCAAACAGGGTTCCCGACGCGCAGGAGGTCTGGTGTTCACTGACCACCTCCGCCGTGATCAGCGAGCTGAATTCGCCGGGATCGGTGGAGCGTTCTTCGATCAGTTCGATGCCGCGTTCGCGAAGGAGCACTCCGGCGTTGACGATGTTGACCTCGCAATCCATGGCATGCTGCATCAATCCCGCTGCAAAGGAAGACGACAACAGCGACGTGTCCTTCTTGCAGACCTCGCCCTGGTAACTCACCTTGCAGGAGATGGGCGGAGCGTGATCGACCTGCGCCAACAACATCCCGAGCCGATAGGCCACATTGAGCGCGCCTCGCATACCCTCCAGGGTCTTGGGGTCCAAGGGGGACATGTTCACCGACTGCCTGATAGCCCCGGTCGTGAAGAAGTCGATCAGCAACTCAGCCGCCTCGACGGCGACGTTCGTTTGGGCTTCTTCAGTGCTGGCGCCCAGATGGGGCGTGCAAAGAACTCCCGGCATGCCGAACAGAGGACTGTCCGTGCACGGCTCCGAAGGATAAACGTCGAGGGCGACACCGGCAATCTTGCCGCTCTTGAGACCTTCGACCAACGCTTCCTCGTTGTAGATCCCGCCGCGAGCGCAGTTGACCAGTCGCACGCCCCGTTTCATCTGGTCGACCTGCTCCTTGTCGATCAGGTTCCGCGTCTCGTCGTTCAACGGCGTGTGAACCGTCAGGTAGTCGACCTCGGGGAGCATGTCTTTGGGCGAGTCGCAGGTCGTGATGCCCAGATCCTTGGCGCGCTGCGTGGAAAGGAACGGATCGTAACCGATGACCTGCATTTCCAACGCCAGGGCTCGGGTGGCGACCGCCTGCCCAATGCGTCCCAGACCGATGATTCCCAGCGTCTTGCCCGCCAACTGGGTACCCATGTAGAGCTTCCGGTCCCAACGCCCTTCGATCAGGCTCTGATACGCAGGATGGATGCTTCGCGATAGGGCCAGCATCAGAGCGATGGTGTGCTCGGCCGTCGAGATTGTGTTCCCGCCGGGCGTGTTCATGACGACGATGCCCTGGCGCGTGGCCGCATCCTTGTCGATGTTATCCGTTCCCACTCCTGCCCGGGCGATGGCCTTCAGACGCCGGTTGCCTTCCAGCGACTGCGCCGTGATCTTGACCCCGCTGCGGCAGATGGCCCCGTCGAATTCACTCAGAGCGTGCTTCAGATCGTCGCCTGACAGGCCCGTGCGAATCTCGTATTCGATGTTGCCGGCCGACTCGAACAGGTCGAGGCCGTCTTGGGAAAGGGGATCCAATACAATCACGCGAGGCATGGCAGTTCCCTCTTGTCAGAAATGTGGGATCGTCAGGAAGCAGAAAGGTGACGAACGCTCCGACGTTCGGCCCGCGGCGACCCGAAGAGGTGCCCCTTACGAGGGGACGGGTCTGCTCGGTCGCCCGATGCGACAAAGAGACCATTCTAGCGGGCTAGTTCGTCCTTGGGGATGGGGGCCGCTAACGGCGAGTCACGGTGCCGGAATTCACCAACCGAGTGTCCCCACTTGAAGGTGGGTAGAGTGAAGCCGGCGCCATGGCGTTTTGCAGCGTGGAGACGCGAGAGGCCAACTCCGGTTGGAACCGATCGATTTCCAGCGATTTGCGATAGTTCTGCATGGCCTGGGCATATTCGCCCGCTTCGTCCCGCAACCGCCCCAAGGCGGCCAGCGTCCGCGGATTCTCGTGATCGATGCTCAACGCTTCGAGGAGTTGTTCTTTGGCCGCGTCCTTGTCGCCAAACTCCTCGTGGAGCCGGGCTAACTCGATTCGGGGGTCCGGAATGTCCGACCGTCGCATAGCCCACTCGCCAAGCAAATCGAAGGCTCGATTGCTCTCTCCCTGCTCGACATAAAACACGGCCAGGGCACGATGGGCTTCCACGTGATTACTATCCCGGTCGATGGCGATGCGATAGAACTGCTCCGCCTGGGATGCCGCTTTAGGATCGTTGTTGATGACCGCAAGACGGTGGTAAACACGGCCCAGGTTGTAGGCCGCGTCGGGATCGTCGGGGTTGGCGTTAGCCGCTTCCTGGAACTTCTGGACAGCGGCCTGGTATTGGCCCTGTTGATACAACTGCACGCCGTCGGAGTTCCTGCTGCCTGCGGTGAAACTGCCGCATCCGGTCATCGCCAGGCAGGACGTTGCCAGGACGCACAGGAACCTCGCGGACTTCCGATTCTTGCGTTGCCGTGGAGCCGTAGAAGGGGATGCGGTGGGCACGGAAGAGTCCCTCGATACCTGGGCCGAAACGACGGGTTGGCTGGGCCGCTACGCAACAGCCCACGCAAAGCCTGGCGAAAAGCCGTGGGAGAATAGCGACCCTGCCCCGTCGACGCAAGGCGGATTTGCGAACTCGCAAGCTCGAACAGCACGAAAGGAGAGGCGGTTGAATACTCCGATTCCTGGGGTTTTGGTACGCCGCCGCGGAAGTGGGGTTGACGGCTGAGAAAGGGAGTCCTACGATCCGCGGCCGCTTCGCTGAGCGGAGCAACCTGCTCCAGCGGGCTTTGGCCGGGCAGCCGTTCGCATTTGTTTGGCGGCCTGGCTTTCCAAGGCGGCCGCACCACGATAGGGGCGTGAAACACGGTCAAGGGAAGACTACGATGAAATGTCCTCGTTGTTGGGCAGACAAGGCATATTTGCACACGTATCACGGCTGGCGCGAGATGTTCCTCGGCTGCCTGGCGTTTCGGCCTATGAAGTGCACGCATTGCTATCATCGTTTTATGGTGCACTGGGTTTTCACGATTGGCGAGCAGATCGTTCCTCCCGTGCTGCATGTCACTCGGCACGAGGCGAGTCGCGCGGAGCGAAACCGACCGCCTCGCCAGGATCACCGTCCGAACCGGGCTGCGTAGGGTGCGCGGCGACACGTAACCGGATCTGATGGACTCGTCCGAATTGCCGATTTCCGTTTCTCCTCGTACAACGCGTCAAGCGAGGTCGTTGTGGCCGGTGCCATCGCCTTTGTCGACATACACTGCCATATTCTTCCGGGGCTAGATGACGGCGCCGTGAACCTGGGAGTCTCCTTGGCGATGGCCGAAATGGCCGTGGCCGACGGAATAGGCATTATCGTGGCGACGCCTCATCAGTTGGGCAACTACGCCCGGAACCGGGGCGAGACCGTTCGGGCCTATGTCGCACGATTCCAGCGAGAACTGGACCAACGAGATATCCCGCTGCAGGTTCTTCCGGGGGCGGACATTCGGATTGAACCCGACATGATCCGCGGGCTTCAGACCGGCGACGTCGTCAGTCTCGCCGATCGGCGACGCCATGTCTTGCTGGAATTGCCCCACGAGCTCTATCTACCGCTAGACGGCCTTCTGGGAGCATTGCGGGCAGCCGGCATGGTCGGCATTCTCTCTCATCCCGAACGAAACCAGGGGATCTTGCGAGAGCCGCAGGTTGTCGAAGGGTTGGTTGCGAACGGCTGTCTGATGCAGGTGACGGCGGGGAGTCTCGTGGGATCGTTTGGTCCCGAGATTCAGGCGTTCTCGGAGTGGTTGCTGCAAGAAGGGCTGGTTCATTTCCTGGCGACCGACGCTCATGGGACCACGAGTCGGCGCCCTCTGATGTCGCGCGCCTATCAACGTGCTGCCGAGTTGTTGGGACCGCAACGGGCGGAAGAGGTGTGTTGCCTCAATCCGGCAGCCGTGGCTCGGGGCGGCGAAATCTCCCAGGGACCGCGAAGCACGCCGGAAGTCAGCGGGGGTTGGTTTCGGCGACGCAGGGCTTGCTGATGGGGATGCCTGGCCGGTTCTTGTCCGTCCGCTCGTGGAGTGTGATCTCGCTTGGGCTCCTGCTGGGGCCGGTGAGTGACATCTGCTTTGCCGAGGATTGGGCTGACCTGCGTGCGGCCGGCCCTTTTGTATGCCGGGCGGATTTCTCATTGCAGGGCTCGGAGGCCTTGCTCGACGATCTGGCCCAGCTTCAGGAGGATCTGGTTCGGGTGCTGGGTATACCTGCCCCTCAGGAGCACATCGAGATCTACCTGTTCCGCAACGAGGCCGATTATCGGCACTACTTGAACAAATTTCTTTCTGACGTGCCGTATCGGCGGGCGCTCTATATCAAACGCGGAGGTCCCGGCGTCGTGCTCGCATACGCCAGTAAGGAGTTGGCAACCGATCTGCGCCACGAATGCACTCATGCCCTGCTGCATGCGGTGCTGCCGATGGTTCCTCTATGGCTCGATGAGGGACTGGCAGAGTTCTTCGAGGTATCGCCCCAAGACCGTCCCTACGGCAGTCCGCATCTGACCAAGGTGCGCTGGAATGCGAAGTTCGGCGTCAAGACGGCCATCGAGAAGCTAGAGAAGAAGGGCGAAGTGACTGAAATGGGCAGCGCCGAATATCGTGACGCATGGGCTTGGGTTCACTATATGCTGTACGGTTCGCGGGATGCACACGGCGAGTTGGTTCTCTATCTTCGCGATATCGCCGGCAACGTGCCGCCCGGCAGTCTCGGGGCAAGGTTGGCGCAGAGGATTCCGGGACTCGAACAGGAGTACTTGTCCCATTTTCGCGGTTGGACGCCTCGCCGTTAGGTTGGGTGTTTTGCGCAGTGTTTGGCGGATTAGCCGGAAAAACCAGGGAAAACGGTTTTGTTTACTGTAGTGGTCATGCGGGTAGAGACGATAGTACCAACGATCCGGAATTTGCACGAGCGTATGGACACGTCCATGGCGTTCGTTGCGGGATAAGGAACTGCATACAAACAATCGACGCTACTTGTTTAGGACGGAAATACGATGAAGTCTGCCAGGATTGTCGGAGGGGTGGTCGTGTGTCTGGCGGCACTGGGGGTATGCCTGTCGGGTGCTGCATTCGCGGCTCCGCCTTCCCCTGAACGTATCGTGCACGATGTTGCCTTGACACCCGGGGGGGTGTTTGTCGGGCAACTGGTAAACGCTCAAAACATTCCTCAACTCGGGCAAAAGGTGACGCTGCTGACCGAAAGTCGTCCGCTTGTTACGGTGATGACCGACGAACGGGGTGCCTTCGCGTTCCGTGGTCTTCAAGGAGGAATGTATCAGGTGGCGGCTGCTGGTTCCGTTGAGGACTATCGCCTTTGGGCGCCGGGTACCGAACCCAAGGGGGTTCCCTCAATGGCCTTGATCGTGACGCCCGACCCCCTTGTGCGGGGGCAGTATTACAACTATCAGTACCAACGGGGATTGTGGGGAGGGTTGCCGCCCGCCCGGATGCTCCTGGCCAACCCGTGGGTTGTGGCCGGAGTTGCTGCAACCGCGGTTGCCGTACCGGTCGGGATCGCGGCGGCTGAAAAAGGGAACGTGCCCGCCAGTCCGTAGCTGCGTGAATCGGCCTGACGTTGGTGGAATCGTGTCGGGCCCCGCAAGCTGAGTCGGCGAGACGGAAAAGGTCTCGCGACGTCTCGGCCTGCGGGGCCCGTACCCATTTCTTGAGTCTGTCCTCGGTTTGTCTCCAATTGGGGTTTCGCCGTCGCGGCGATTTCTGTAGCATCCCGCTCGCAGACGTCCTTCTGTGCCCGAAAATGGCTGGTGACAGCTTGCGGCGCAGCGGAAGTCGTGCCGTTGATCCCGAGTTCACAGGCAGGGCATAGGCGGAGCCCGGCTCGGGAACGAGGAATTCGATTCGTCAAGAAACGATGGAGGCTCGATGTAATGGGTCGCAGGAAGATTCGCGGATTTGGTTTGATTTGGCTGGCGGTTCTGGGGATGGTCTTGCCTGTTCCGGTATTGCAGGCGGCGGATGGACCGGCGGCGGCAGTCCCGACAGCTTCGGCGACTCCGCCAAGTCCGGCCGTAACGGTAGCCGCGGTCAGTGACGTCGCTCTGTCGGCCGACGGCCTGCTTCGTGGGCAACTCCTGTCGCCGCAGGGGCGTGGCCTGGCGGGCGTGCAAATCGCGGCGTTCTCCGGCAATCGGAGTCTCGGCTCCGCGACTACCGACGCGGACGGACGTTTCGCAATCGCCGGACTCAAGGGTGGGGTGGTGACGCTGGTTGCCGGGCAGACTCAAACCGTCGTCCGGGTTTGGACGCCCAAAGGGGCTCCGGCTGCGGCAAAGAGCAGTGTTCTGCTGGTGGACGGCCAGCCGCAAGCGCTCGGGCAGTCCTGGCGCGGTTTCAAGAAAGTGATCACCAATCCGTGGGTGATTGCCGGCGTCGTTGCGGCAGCGGTCGCGATTCCGGTAGCGATTCACAACGCCAACGACGATGACCCGGCCAGTCCGTGATTCCTGTGTCGATGGAACGCGGACGGGTTCCTTGTGAAGCTCTTCGTGTGAGTGGGGATAGTAGGATGAAAGGCCTGAAAGCTATTAGGACGCCCGTGGTGGCTGCTGTCTGTCTGGGGCTGGTGTTGCCGGTTTCTGCTGTGCAAGGCGGCGACAAGCAACATGCGGCGGCCTCCCGGGCTCAACTGGAGGTCGCCGACGTGGCGTTGGATGCTCAGGGCGGCCTGCAGGGTGTTGTGGTGGACGTTCACGGTGCACCGCAGCCCTCGGCAAAGGTCGTCGTCGTTCAGCAGAAGCGGGAGGTCGGGCAGGTTCAGGCCGACAAATTCGGACGATTCAGGCTGTCCGGGCTTCGCGGCGGCGTCTATGTGCTCCAGTCGGGAGGCCAGGCGCGCTTCGTACGCGCTTGGGCGAACAAGGCCGCACCGCCGACCGCCAAGTCGGCAGCGTTGATCGTGACCGGCGACGGCGTGGTTCGGGGCCAGATGCCCTTGGAACAGTTCTTTGCGTCGGATGCGTTCGTGATCGGGGGGCTGGTGGCGGCCATGATTGCGATCCCGATCGCGCTCCACAATCAGGGAGGCAGTTCGTCGCCGGCAAGTCCCTAGCGGCGGCGGCGCCGGATGCGGCATTTTCGTCGACGGTGTGATCAACAGGAGAACGTGATGGGAGGCTTCTTCGCAATCTGGTGCGGTCCCTCTCGTCGTGATCGGGGGCGGTCGTGGAGATGGTTGGGGGTCGTTCTGGCGATCTGGACGGCCCTGACGCCCGCCCTGCTGTCGGCGGAGCAGTTGTCCTCTGCGACCGGCGAGACGCCTTCGCAGGATCGCGCTGCTGCAACCGCGGCCCGCCCCGTTCTCGTCCAGGATGTGGTCTTGGACCGCGGCGTGCTTCACGGTGTGATTGTTCCGGATCCGGCGGAGCCGGATCGCGGAAGAACGGTGGCAGGCGTTCGGGTTGCCGCATTGCGGGACGGAGAAGCAGTGGCGGAAACCAGGTCCGACGCGGCCGGACGTTTCACTCTCTCCGGCCTCCGCGGCGGTCGATATGCGATCGTCGTGGCACGCCCCGGCCGCGTGGAGTCCAATTACCTTCGAGTATGGACCCCAGGTGCGGCGCCGCCGAAGGCGAGTGCCGTGGCTCGATTGGTGCCGGGGGGCGGCATCGTACTGGGCCAAGGGCCGCTCCCTGCGGTTTCCTTTTCCGAGGCGGCGCTCATCGCGGGTGTGGTCGCCGGGGCGGTGGCTGCGCCGATCATCTATCACAATGCCCAGAAGTCGAACCGGGTGCCTGCCAGTCCGTGACAGGGGCCGAAGCCGAGGGCTCGAACCGGCGTCGGCTGTTCGGGCGTCGTCGCCTGCATCTGCGGGTGAGAACTTCGCGTGTGCTGCGTCCTTGCGGTCACCGGCTTCAGGCTTGTCTTGGCAGTCTGCGCAGTTTGACATCAAGCCTTGTCATGGAGCCGGCGACAAGAACTGCGGTTGACTCTCAGGGGTTTTTCCTGCTATTAGACGGCCTCAAGATTGCGTTTGCGGGAAAAATCTCTTCGTGCTGACGTGCCCTGGGCGGATCCGGCGGATTGCGGCCGCATATCGACGCGTGTCGAGCGGATACTCCGGAGGCTCGGTTGCGCGAGTCTCTCTTCTACGAAACAGGTTCATTGCATGACGGCAAGATCGCATCAGGCGCTGCCGGTTCGGCAGTGGCTCGGCGGATTGTGGGTAGCGCTGACATGCCTGTTGGCAGGCGGCGGATGCGCGACCGCAACCCACCATGCCACGGAACTGCCGCCGCAATTCGCCGCCAAACCGATCGACCGGCTCAACAAGGCGGATCTCTCGCGGTTGTCGTCCGTCTTCGTGCCGAGCAACCAGATCGGGGTTGGGGACATCATCGAGGTGGAAGTGTACTCGGACTATGGGGGCGGCGAGACGAAGCCCTCGCTGGTCAACGTGGCGGCCGACGGCATGGCGAATGTCCCCTTGATCGGTCCGGTCGAGGTCGAAGGGATGACGCCCGACCAAGCCCAGTTCGCGATTGCCGAGGCGGCGCGCCAAAGAGACGTGATACGAACGCCGCATGTTGCCGTGCGGATCGAGGAACAGCGCAAGAACATAGTCATGGTCAGCGGCGGGGTCATGGAGCCAGGGTTGGTGGAGCTCGCGCGAGGCAACAGCAACCTGCTGAGCGCCATTCTGGCGGCCGGCGGCCTTACGGACGACGCCAGCCCCGACGTGACGATTCGCCGCCCCGCCTTGAGCGCCAATACGCCGGATGCGCTTCGCGGAAACCCGCTGCGGGTGGCCGACAACGGCAAAGGCGTGGTCCTGGCCGCCTACGAAGAGGGGCTCCCGGAGCAGGCCGACACGATCGCCGTCGATCTGGTCAGTGCGAGCAAAGAAGGCAACGGAGCCTACTACCTCGACGACGGCGACGTCGTCCACGTGAAGAAACGGCCGGAGCGGAAGATCCAGGTCTCGGGGCTCGTGAGAAACCCTGGCGAGTTCGATATGCCGCCGAACGACGATCTCTACCTGCACAACGCCCTGGCGCTGGCGGGCGGAGGCAGCACGTTGTGGGCCGACCGGATCCTGGTGTTCCGGCGCGCGTCGGGTGAGTCGGAGCCCATTACCATCCGGGCCAGCATTCGCGAGGTCCTGAAGAACCGCGGCAATATCCTGCTCCAGGAAAACGACGTCATCATCGTGGAAGAAACGCCCATCACGGTGGCTTTCGAGACGCTGAAGAGCTTCGTCCGGTTCAGCGTCGGCAGTTCGTTAGTCCTATTCTAGCAGTTCATGACCTACGCCGACGGCCTACGAGGATCGATACCAGCATGATGGAAGAACCCCTGGTCCCGCAAGAGCGGGCGAAATCCGAGACCTCGTCGCACATCGTGCTTGCCCTCCTGCAGTTCACGATGGCGGTCAAGCACCGCAAGAACGTGGTGATCCTTTGCGTGTTCGTCGCCCTGGCGCTCGGGGCGTTCTATTACTCGACGGCTACCCGTCTCTATTCGGCGCGAGCCGAACTGCTGATTCTCGCGTCGGGCGACGAAACGCGTTCCACCGGCATTTCCGGACAAGGCCGCGAAGGCAAGAACCTGATGCCGACCTTCGAACGGGTGATCGTCAGCTCCGGGGTGATCGAGGATGCCATCGAGAGGTTGCGTCCCGAGGATCGCGTCGATCTGGCCGAGGTTCCCAAATCGAAGTGGGCGGCGGCGATCAGGAAGAACCTCTCGGCCAAGAGTATCTACGGCACCAACAACATCGAGATCGAGTACCTCTCCCGCGATGCAGCCGCCGCGGTGGCGGTCGTCAATCAGGTAGTCGAATCCTACCTGGAGTTCATGCAAGGCATTCACAGGCGAACTGCCGACGACCTGATCCATCGACTCAACGAACAGCAGATGGAACTGAGCGAGGAACTGGCAAAGCTGCAGCTCCTGCTGGGCCAGCAGAAGAGGGACTGCGGAGACTACCTCAACACCGATCCGGACAACAAAACCGTGCATCCGATGCTCGAGAAGCTGTTCACGATTCAGAAGGAACGGTGGGAGAACGAAAAGGAACTCTACGAGGTTCGGGGAAAACTGGACGGGCTCGTCCAGGCAGTGGCCAACGGTGAGGATCCCAAATCCCACATGATGGTCGTCGAGGAGGCCGTGGGACGGGAGATGCTCATGAGCGCCCTGGGGCTCAACGCTCAGGACAAGGCCAATCTTGCCGACATCGATCGCCAGCGAGTCAAGGACAGCGGAGAGCTCGAGGCTCTGCTGATACACTTCGGCGAGGGACATCCGAAGGTCCAGACCCTGAGATCGCAGATCCGTGCGGCGGACGAGGAACTGGCGCGGAGCGCGATCAACAATCGGCAGCGCATGAATGCGTTGGGAGACGCCGAGTTGGCTCAGACGTTGATCGGCCTGATGCGGCAACAGGTCGATGCACTCGTTCGCCTCGAACGAGAGCTCGACAAGGCGGAGGCGAAGGCGAGGGATGAGGCCGTGGGAATCGGAGGACAGCTCATCGCCATCCAGGAGACCGAGCGTCAGATTGAGTGGTGCACGGAACGCCGTGAGTATCTTCTCAATCAGGTCGCTTCATTAAGTGGAGTCCAGGACGGACCGAGCATCCGGGCCGAGGTGGTCAGCGAGCCGGTTCAGGCGACCAGTCCGGCGTCTCCCAACCTGCGGCGCACGGCCATGCTCGCACTGCTGGCAGGTCTGGCCGTGGGGCTGGCGGCTGTTTACGTACTCGATACGCTCGACGACCGCTTCCGCTCCGTCGAGGAGTTGCAGGCCCAGGTCGGGGTGCCGGTGCTGGCCATCGTCCAGGATCTGCCCCCGCACCACGGGGCGGGTGTGGAATCGTTGCAGTTGGTTGCAGAGCCCGACGCCCCCGAGAGCGAAGCCTTCCGAACCTTGCGGACGTCGCTGGCGCTGACCCACGATCAGTCGCGGCGAATCGTGGTGACCAGCGCCGAGCCGGGAGACGGCAAATCGACCGTCCTGGCCAACATGGCCGTGGCCTACGCCAACAGCGGGAAACGAACCCTGCTGATCGATGCCGACTTGCGCAGGCCGGGTTTGTCGACCATGCTGGGAATCCGCGGCGCCGAAGGCGTTTCGGCAGTAATCCGGTCGTCGCAGCCGGTCGGCGAGATCGTGGAACGTCACGTGCGAAAGACGGGCGTTCCGGGGTTGGACATCCTGCCGGCGGGACCGCGACCCGTGAATCCGGCCGAACTGCTGGGCAGTCAGCGATTCGCCGACATGCTGGCCTGGGCGGAAGGCCGTTACGATCGAGTCCTGATCGACAGCCCCCCCACGCTGGCGGCCAGCGACACGGCGGTTATCGGCCAGTTGGTCGACGGCGTGCTGATGGTCGTGCAACCGCACAAGAACCAACGTCGTTTGGTACTGCGGGTGGCTGAGACCTTCAGCATGCTCAAGATTCCGTTGATCGGCCTCGTGGCAAACCGCGTCGGTGCGGCCGGCAGCTCCGACTACTACGGATACTCGGTGGATTACTCGGCCCTGGTCGAGGAAGATCCTGACGACGTCTGTTTTGGAGATGAGATCGACGGTCCACCGGAACGCACGAAGCGCGGCACGACGACAAAGCTGCGGCGCGAAGGCGGTATCGATTTGAGCCAGTTGAGCAGCCCGCGACGTCGCGGTGCGGCCTAGCCGGAGGTGGAGCGGCAGAGCAAGGTGAGAGGAATCATGGCCAAGGAAGTCCATTCTTCGAATCTCGAACATTCTCAGGCAGCCGGGGCAGCCAGCCAGCGCTGGGCCGGAGGGTTACTGCACGTCGTCGACGTGGCGCTAGCCGGTTGCGTCTTCGTCGTGCCCTTGCTCCTGGGCGGGCGGACCCCCTTGGGACAATTCGCGCTGACGGTCTTCGCGGCAACGGCCGCCTCCGCGTGGTGGCTGCGCCAACTCCTGCTGCCTCGCCAATACTGGCGGCGTTCGGCGGCCCACCTGCTCCTGCTGGCCGCCGTCGCGCTGGTCGGGCTGCAACTGGCGCCGCTGCCTCCGTCGTGGACGAGTTGCTTGTCGCCCAAGGCGTCGGAGATCCTGCCCTTGTGGACCGAAAACGGAGCGGCCGGCCTGGACGCTTGGCAGGGGATATCGCTTACGCCGGCCGAAACGCAAACCGGCCTGATCGTTTTCGTCGCCTACGCCCTGGTCTACTGGGTGAGCCTGCAACGCATTCGCTCCCTTGAGGACGTGGAACGATTGCTGCACTGGATCGCCTACGCTGCCATCGGCATGAGCCTGTTCGGGCTCTTGCAGTACCTTACCAGCAACGGCAAGTTCTTCTGGGTCTATCGGCATCCTTATGTGCTCACGGACGACGTAGCCAAAGGCGCCTTCACGAACCGGAACCATTTCGCCCATTTCCTGGCGCTGGGGATTGGGCCAGTCATCTGGTGGGTCCAGGACGGAATGCGCCGCTACGGTCTTCAAGGCGATTCCTTCGCCCGCTCGAGACGCACCCGCAACCGGGCGGCCACGCTCGACATGGGGTTGCGGTTTGCGGGACTGGCGATCGTATTCGCCGGAGTCTTGATGAGCCTTTCGCGCGGCGGAGCCGTCGCCGCCGGGCTGGCCGCTATGACCACTGTTCTGGTCTGCTACTGGGCGGGTGCGGTTCGCGGGAAGTTCGCCTTGGGAATGACGGCGATCGCCATCTTGTTCGGTGCGTTCCTGTTCCTCGGAGACCAGGACTCGATGGGCGGACGGCTCGAAAAGGTCGCGTCCGGTTCGATCGACGAGGTCGACCGCGGCGAGGGGCGGCGGACCATCTGGAAGACGACGCTGGCCGCCATTCCCGATTTCCCCTGGGTTGGTTCGGGCGCGGGCAGCTTTCGGGAAGTGTATCCTCTGTATCTGGAGTACCAGCCGGGCCACACAATCTATACTCATGCGGAAAACGGATATCTGCAAGTCACGTTGGAGACCGGCTTCGTGGGGCTGGTACTGGTCGTCCTGGCCATCTTGCTGGGGTTCTTCTGGACGGGGCGAGGTCTCCTACGAGCCAACTCCTCGCGGATGGCGGTCGCGGCCGGAGCCGCCGCATCCGCCCTGCTGGCCAGCGTCGCCCACAGCGGAGTCGATTTTGTCTGGTATGTCCCGGGCTGCATGGCCGTGGCCATGATCCTCGTCGCCTGTGCCTGCCGGATCAGCCAGTTCACTCAGGACGAACAAGACCGGCAGAGGGACCGCTTCGTACTGCCCCGTCCGGTCGCCTGGTTGGGGGCTCCGCTGACGCTCGCAGTCGGGGCCTGGATGATCGCCGGACAGATCGGGCCGCTAACGGCTGAACCCGCCTGGACCAGCTACCAGCGTCTTCAGCGGTCGGCCTATCTCAACCCGCCCGTGATTGCCGTGGAGGAGAAGACGAGCTTTGTGCCGGAGGATCCTCGGGTCGTGGCCGCTCGGCAGAAGGCCGCCGAACAGCAGGTGACGGCGATGCAATGGGAGAACGAACGCCGCATGGTCGCGGAACTGGCCGAAGTGGTCAGGCGGGATCCCGATCACGCCCAGGCCCGAATCGCGCTGGCGGGCGGGTACTTGCGGCTGTTCCAATTTGCCCAGGACAAGGCGGTCAACCGCATGCCGCTGAGCCAGATTCGCGATGCCGCGATCGCCGCCAAGTATTCATCGCGTCAGGAACTCGAGGAGTGGTTGTCGCGTGCCGTGGGCGACCACTACCGCTGTTTGCTGCTGTCGCTCGAACATGCCAAGGCAGGAGTAGCCCTCTGTCCGCTGGAGGGAATGGGTTACCTGTACCTTGGCGAACTGTGCTTTCTGGACGTCGAACACGATGCGGGCACATGGGATTATGTCGACCAGGCCCTGCGGGTTCGACCCCACGACGGCACGGTGCTCTTCCATGCCGGCCGGGAGGCTCACCTGGCAGGACGCCGCGATGAAGCCCTCGACTTTTGGGCGAAGTCGTTTGCCGCTGGGCCCATTTTTCAGCGGCAGATCGTCGACTGGATGGCAGGCCGGACGGTGCCCTCGGCGATCAGCGAAGAGATCGAGTTCATGCTTGCCCAGTTCCAGCCCGGACTCGAAACCCTGAAGTACATGGAATCGCGGTATGCGGCGATAGTCGAGCCGGAGCAGATGATCCCGCTCCTGGAAGCGGTTGCCCGGGCTTCCCAAGAGGAGGCCGAGGTTGACCTCGATGAGAAGCGTCCGGAATTGGCCTCCGAGCACTGGCTGGACGCCATGTCGGCCTACATGAAGATTGATCGCTTCGAGGATGCGGCCGCTTGCGGGAGACAGGCCGTCCAATGTAATTCGCACAGTTTTGACGCACGCTATCGGCTGGGGTTCCTGCTGTCGGATATGGGTAGATATGCCGAGGCGGACGAGCATTTAGCGTGGTGTGTGCGTTCCAAACCAGGTCACATTAAGGCGAAACAGAGACTAACGGACGTGAAACGCGTCATGCTCGATCCGGAAACCGCGGATACCCGGCGGTTCCGCAATTACTATCCGGCGGGGACCGCCTTTCAGGAGGCCAGTCTCCAGGTTCCCGCCGTCGAAAACCCGCGGGAAACTGTCCCTGGTCTTCTCCACCGCTAGACTCTGACTTCCGAGTACGGCTGCCTTGTGCTGTTGGGTGAGATATGAACTCTGATCAGTCTGACTATACGACCAACGAACCTTCGTCCGGTTGGCTGGTCCATCTCGGGCGAAAGGTTCCGTGGATCGCGCGGCGAGCCCTGGCATCGGCCGTGCTCTGCGGCGTGTTTGCCGGCACCTTCTACCTGAGTCTCTGGCTCCGATATGAAGGCCAGCTCGGCCCCCGCGAAATGTGGCGGTTCTGGTCGGCCATCGAGGTCGTCATCGGCATCAAGCTGGTCGTGTTTGCCTGGTTCGGCCTGCTGCGCGGCTGGGGGCGGTATGTCACCTTCGACGACGTGATCACGCTGATCGAGGCCGTCACGGTCAGCATCGTTCTGACCGTGCTCGTCGAGCGGGTATTCTTGAGCTACCAGCCGATTCCGCGCACGGTCTTCGCCATCGACTGGGGCACCACGATCGCCGTGGTGGCCGGGCTCCGCGGGCTGCTGCGAATCCTCCAGGAGCGCAGTTGCTCGCTCCTCTTTCTGGTCGACAAGAAGGCAACGATCATCGTCGGGGCCAACAGTTCGGCGGAAGTGTTGGTGCGGGCAATCCATGGAAACATGCGGCTCGGCTACCACGTGATCGGCGTGATCGATACGGAACACGGGCGGCTCGGCACCCGGATCGGCGGCGTGCGGATCATCGGGCACCTGGACGAAACGTGCCACCTGGCCCTGCGGCACGGCGTCGACGAGGTATTGATCGTGCGCGACGCCCTGGCGGGGCGGCAGGTGCGGCGGCTCGTCGAGCAGGCGAGGCGCCAGTCGATTCACGTCAAGGTCCTGCCCAGCTATCAGGAACTGATCTGCGGGAAGATCGCGATCCAACCGCGTCCCGTGGCCATCGAGGACCTGCTCCGCCGAGAACCGGTGGAACTGGAGTCGTCGAACCTGCGGGAGTGGTTGGAGGGGCGTACGCTGATGATCACGGGGAGTGCGGGCAGCATCGGCTCGGAGATCTGTCGCCAGTTGCTGCACTTCGCCCCCAAGCGTCTGGTGTTGGTCGATCGCAGCGAAAACGGGCAGTTCTACCTGGAGCGGGAACTGCGGGCCGACATGCCAGACACCGACATCAAGATCTGCATGGCCGATATCCTCGACCGGGAGCGTATGAGTGTGCTCCTGGAACAGTACCGTCCGGAGATCGTGTTCCACGCCGCGGCCTACAAGCACGTGCCGTTGATGGAGTCTCACGCGGGCGAGGCGGTTAAGAACATCGTCGGCGCCACCCGTTGTCTGGCCGACCTGGCGCAGGCCCACGGGGTGGAGTCGTTTGTGATGATCTCGACCGATAAGGCCGTCAATCCGACCAGTGTGATGGGAGCCTGCAAGCGGGCCGCCGAAATGTATGTGCAGTCCCGCGCGGGCAAGTCCGAGTGCCGGTTCATCACCGTGCGGTTCGGCAACGTGCTCGATTCGGCGGGGAGCGTCGTGCCCGTCTTCCGCCAGCAGATTGCCGCCGGTGGTCCGGTGACGGTCACCGATCCGCGGATGCAGCGGTTCTTCATGACGATTCCCGAAGCCGCCCAACTGGTGATCCAGGCCGGAGCAATCGGCAACGACGGCGAGATTCTATTGCTCGACATGGGCGAGCCCGTTCGCATCGTCGATCTGGCCACCGACATGATCCGCCTTTCCGGGCTGCGTGTCGGCGAGGACATCGAAATCGAGTTCACCGGCCTGCGTCCCGGCGAGAAGCTCTACGAAGAACTCCACGCCGAAGGCGAAGCGCATCTGCCCACGCGGCATTCCAAGATCATGATCGCCGACCGCCAGCGTCGGGATCCCGAGAGGATCGCGGCCGCCGTCGGTCAACTGGAACAGCTTGCCAACGGTCCCCAAGCCCTGGTTCTCGAGCGGCTCCGGCGGCTGGTTTCGGAGTACGTGCCGCCTGAAGAGCGGGAGCACGAGACGCGGCGGGCGGCGTAGGTGTTTCTGGATGACGCACGTGGACTCTCGTCGCGCCACCCTCCGGTTCTGGGGGGCAAAATGAAAGAGAAGGCCCCTGGCTACCATGGGAAGGGGGGAATATGTTCGGCTTGGAGAAGGGAAGCCGGTCCGTCGATTTGCTTCCACACCATCGGCATTTCGTGGTATAATCCGAGCATGAGCACTATCAGCTATCTCGACCGTTTGTTGGAACCGGTCACCGAGTCGTTTACGCCGGAGGTCGCACGAGCCCTCGTCAATCTCCGGACGGATGCGGAAACAGAGGCTCACATCAGCGTTCTTCGACAGAAGGCAAATGAAGGTACGCTTTCGCCCGAGGAGGAAGAGGAATACAAAGAGTTCGTCGAAGCGGTCGACATCATTTCGCTGATCCAGATGAAAGCTCGGCAGTTTCTTGCGAGGCACTCTGCGTAGCATGGATGCCGAGACTCGCCAATTCGTGCGGCGGCGTGCTCGCGATGTGTGTGAGTACTGTCGGATTCCCCAAGCGGCTACGCCTCTCATTCCCTTTCACATTGAACACATCGTTGCGAGACAGCACGGGGGAGAGGATGATCCTCGCCAGCTTGCCCTCGCCTGTGATCGATGCAACGCCTACAAGGGACCGAATCTGACCAGTATCGATCCTGATTCCGGTGAGATTGTGCTGCTCTTCAACCCACGTCTGGATGAGTGGGGGAACCACTTCATGTTTCGTGGCGGCGAGATTGTAGGAGTGACTGCTACTGGCCGCGCAACCGTTCGCCTCCTTAGAATGAACGACCTCCGTCGTGTGGAACTCCGCGAAATGTGGTTGAAGGCGGGCGGCAGGTTTTCCTGAGCAAGTACGTGCGCGGACGAAGAAGAGCGGGAACGTTGTCGGCCAGAGCGTCTCCTGAGGAGCCCCATGCGAGTAGCCGCAATCATCGCTCTGTGCATCTCCGCCTGTTTCGTGTACGGCATTCTCCACGATCAGGTGACGGCTCGCATCTGTGTCGAGTACTTCACGATCGGCCATCCTCCGCTGATCGCTTCCGACTCTCCCACCCTTCTTGGCGTTGCCTGGGGAATTGCCGGAACGTGGTGGGTCGGGCTGTTTCTGGGGCTCTCCCTGGCGGCCGCGGCAAGGGCCGGTGGGTGGCCAAAGTTCTCCGTGCGACGTCTGCTGCGACCCGTCGCCCTGGTGATGCTCTTCGCGGCAGCCTGTGCCCTGGTCTTCGGAGGCATCGGGTTCGTGCTAGCTTCGAGCGGCACGGTCTTCCTGGTCGAACCGTTCGCCACGAACGTGCCGGCCGAGCACCACGTGGCCTTCCTGACGGATCTCTGGGCCCACACCGCCAGCTATATCTCGGGCTTCCTCGGCGGCGCGATTGCCTGTTACGTCGTGCTGCGCGATCGGGCGAAACGGGCGTTTGAACAGAAGCACCCGGGGCGGAGAATAGCTCCGTCTTCCCGGTGAGGCCGCGGCTGAGCACAGCAATACCCCACTAGGGCACCTCTTCCCACAGACCTTCGTCATAGATCAGTTCGAATTCGATCGGATCTTCCTTCTTCACGGTGTCATGGCCATCGTTGTCGGTTGCGTACAGTTTGACCCAATCAAATGCGACGACCTCATAGAGGAGGCCCAACTCCCCATCATTCCTGTAGAAACTGGCGGTATCACCCGTGGCACCCACGTGGTCGCTGAAGATCGTATCGTGCAACTTTGCACGATTGTAGCCACCGTTCTTCGCCTCAAAGTGATACTCATCGAACTTGCGGGCGGTGATCTCGTAGGTCGGGTGCGTATCGTCACCACCCCAGAGGATGACCTTGTGAGGTCGTGCCCGGGTCGTGTCGTCGTCCTCGGAATCCTGCAGATGGGCAGCATCCGTGCCTTTGGAGGCGTAGGCGATGAGTGAGTCATAGCCGCTTACGGTCACGTCGTAGCCCGGGCCGATCAATCGGCTTTCGGCCTTCTGGCCGAAGAACGTGTCGTTCCCCGTCGAGTCGAACAACCGAACGGTGTCCTTGCCGTCGGTCATGGTGGCTACAATCCGCTCGAAATTCTTGGCCCGATTGAAGTAGTCGCCACCGCCGTACATCTTGCCGAAGAACTGGTTTGAGTTGGGCCAGTCGAACTTGAACTTGTCCGCCCCCGGCGTGTCTTCCATGTAGGCCACGTCGTTGCCGCCGTCTCGGGTCGTCGCATAACCGTAGGTGACCATGAAATCAAAGGTCTCGAGGCTGAAACCATCGCCGGATAGTTTCCCGTAACCTTTTCTCGCGATGAACTCGTCGTCGCCGGGCGAGTCGTACATGAAGGCCAGGTCGCCCTCCCCGCCGCTGTGGGCGGTGATTGCGGTGGTGTCGCTGACCGTGACAAGGAATCCATTCTCGCCGAACGTCCCGTGGTCGGGGTAGAATCGGGCAACCTCCGGGCCGGCTCCGCCGGTGAGCGCGGCCGAATCGTCGCCGAGGCCGCCGTTGAACACGATCGTCTCATAGACCGCGTCATCAAAATGGTATTCGACGCCTTTAATCGTAACAGTGTAGGATCCCGTCGCGGCAAACTCGAACGCGTCGGCGCCGTCGGTGCCGAAGACCATGACCTCCGTACCGGCGGTTGTGACGAGGTTGGCGATCGTCAAGGCGGCGTCCGTCGAACTGCCTGCAATCCGTAGGAAGTAAGTCGTGCCGGCCTCGACTGCATGGTCGAGTCGTTCCACGCCCTCCATTGCCGACGAAACGGCCAGCGGTGGCACAGTCTTCCAACTGTCGTAGAGGTTAACTGAAGCCGAACCGGCAGCAGCCGACGCAATAGCCGTCAACTGGCCACTCCGGGCGGCGGTCAATCGGTACCAGACGTTGCCGTCCGGCAGAGCCAATTCGGAAAACTCGCTGAAGTCGACGGTTCCCAAGTCAATCGGCTGCGGTTGCGTGACGCTGATCTCGACGGTCGCCGAGGTGCCGACTCCGTCGTCATCGATAACCGCCAAACCGACCGTCACGGTCATTGGCCCGTCGAGCCCCGCGACCGAGAAGTCGGGCGTGGCGCCCACGGCATCGTCATACTGGCCGTCACCATCGAAGTCCCATTCGTACGTCAATGTGTCACCGCCCGGATCGGTCGATCCGCCGGCATCGAGTTGAACGGTCCCGCCTTCGGTAACCGTGTAGGGACCACCGATATCGGCCGTCGGAGCGACGTTGGTGACGGTGATCGTGATGGTCGTTACGTCACTCGCTCCGTCGTCGTCGGTGACTTGCAGTCTGATCGTCACCGAGGTTGGGCCGTCGAGCCCGGCGGCCGAGAACACGGGCGTGGCGCCTACGGCGTCGTCGTGCTCGCCGTCGTTGTCCAGGTCCCACGCGTACGTCAATACGTCGCTTCCCGGATCGGTCGATCCACTGGCATCGAGTTGAACGATCCCACCTTCGGCGACCGTGTAGGAGCCGCCGATGTCGGCCGTCGGGGCAACGTTGGTCACGGTCAGTTCGACGGCCGCCGTGTCGCTCGCTCCGCCGTCGTCGGTGACCTGCAGCCAAACTGTCACCGAGGTTGGTCCGTCGAGTCCGGCAGCGGAGAAGTTGGGCGTGGCGCCTACAGCGTCGTCGTACTGGCCGTCGCCATCGAAGTCCCACCCGTACGTCAATGCGTCGCCGCCCGGATCGGTCGATCCGCCGGCATCGAGTTGCACGGTTCCGCCTTCGCCGACCGTGTAGGGTCCACCCGCGTCAACGTTGGGCACCAAGTTGTTGATCGTCAAGGTGGTGCTGCCCGTTGCGATGACGGTCTCCTCGTCGCTCGCTCGTACGTGGATCGGAAGCGGACTGCCGTCGCTTGCCAAGCCGAGCCCCGCGAGCGTGCTCCAGGGCACGGTCGTAGTCACGTCGTTGGCGTCGTCGTACTCACCGTCGTCGTCCAGATCCCAGGCGAACGCGACGTTCGCGTCGACCGTTCCCAACCAGGAACTCGCGTCGAGCGAAAGGTCTTCCCCCTCGTTGATCTGGCAAGGGCCGCCGGCACTGAGATGGGTGAAGTCGCGGATGACCACTTCCACCGTCTCGCCCTCGGCCGGCTCCGTGTTGGACAACCACAGATTCAGCCGGAACTGCTCCCGCCCCGGCTCGGGCACGACGAGCCCCGCATCGGCATCGTGACTGAAGGTCCACTCGTCGATGACCGCCTCGGTCGGATAATCGTCGGCGGAGTAGTATCCGGCGAGGGCCGCGAACTCGATTTGCAAGGGCTGCCAGTTGAAGAACCGCGTGAGAGCCGAACTATCGCCCAGATCAGGCAGCGTGTACTGGTGGCGATGGCCGGCAGGTTCCCAGGGTTGAACTACGAACTGGCTGTTGAGCGAGCTTGCGGCCTCTCCCCAGCGTGAGTCCTCGATATCGATCTCGCGATAGGGCCAGCCGGGAATCGCCTCGTCGTCGCCGTAGGGATCCCAGGTGAAGGCGCCGAAGACGGCGTTGGCGTCGAGGATGTCGTTTCGGCTGTCGGTCTGGATGGCGTAGGTTCCGTAGCCCAGACTGTCGAGGAGGACGACTTCCGACGACCACCACTGGCCGTCGTGGAAGTTGACGGTCAGGTGGAGGCCTTCTTCATCGACCCACACGTCCGCTTCGTCGCTCGAGAACCGGTTCAGGCCCGGTCCGACGGGCAGTACTGCTTCCTTGACGGCCCAAGTGTAGCCGGCGAATTCGATGGTTCGCCCGTAGCGCTGCTGGAAGTCGATCGCTACGGCCAGGCTGGCCAACTCCGCCGGCAGCGATCCGTCGCCGTCGGCGATCGGAATCGTCACGTCGTCCGGCAGCACGGCCGTGCAGAAGATGGTCGCCCAGGCGTCGAGACCACCGGAAACCACGTCGACCGCGAACGACCCGTCCGGACCAATCGCCACCGCTGGCTCGGCAAAGGTAGGCTTGGTCCACCAGCCGCTGCCGTCGACGTAGATGTAGGTGGCGAGCTGGTGGGTGGCGAAGTCGACGCCGGTCACCAGGCCATGCAGCAGTCCGTCGCTGCCGTAGTCCGGAGTCTCGGTGATGTTGATCGTGGGGATTTCGCTGCCGACGATCATCAGGCTCACGGGGATAGTTGCCTCGGCGGTGTTCGCCGAACTTACGGTGATGGTGCCCGAAACCTCGCCCTCCATCTCAGCGGGAACTGGAATCGACGCGATGACGACTCGTGAGGCGCCCGGCGCAAGATGGAACGACTGGGCGTCGAAGGTCACGGCTGAGCACGGAATCGTGCCGGAAACGCCGACCAAGTCCGTGCACGAGAAGACGACAGCCGCAATCGAAGTCTCTCCTCCCGATTCACCCACCGTCAGCGGAATCTGCACGGTGGCGCCGGCGACTGCCGCAACGGCGATCTCGGTTGGGTCGACGGAAAGCACCGAGTGATCGATCTCACTTTCGTCGAAGACGGTCGCGCGCACGTGGCCGGCGGATATCTCCGGAGCGCTGCTGTCCACGGTCACGGTGATGCGGCGTGTGCCGGCTGGGTACGCGTGCGACCCGGTCACCAGGCCTTCAACGCTTCCCGGTGCCTGGACGATCTCGGCGGGCGAGTCCTCCGAGCCGTCTCCCCAATCGATTCTCGCCGCGAGCGTCATTTTGCCGCCCACTTCGACAAAGCGGACCTGGTAGAAGGTCTCGCCTTCGCCGTTCCAGGCCGGGTCGACCACGATCGGATCAAGCTGCGGCATTGCATTGAGCCCGTACTCGAAGTTCACCTGCTGGCCTGCTTCTCCGACGTGCACGAGCCCGGCGAGCGGGTGCGAGGCAAACGCGGTGGCGGTGACGGCTCCGGCGGGGCGGTACCAATCCAGAGCCAGGGCGGGGGAATCGGCTCCCAGCCCCCAGAAGTCCACTACGTCGTTTCCCTCGTCCGCCAACTCGACCAACGTGTATTGGCCTGGTGCATCGGCCGGGTAGAATGTGTAGCGGTCGTCGCCCCCTCCGCCTGCGGCGGTGACCGTGCCCGTCCATTCGGAGAATATGAACTCGTTTTGCCCTGCACCCGCGGAAAGGGACGCCTGCTCGACCGATTGCAGCAAGACCCAACCGAGGTCATCCAGCCACAAGGAGCTGTCTCCGAGCTTGAGATAGCCCGCATCGCGCATGGCAGCAATCGTATCGACGCCTTCTCCTCCCTGGATCGTGACCGCGTCTCCAATCGGCTCGCTATCCGCATTGATCTCGAGAGTATCGTCGCCGTCCCTGGTGTCGATGCAGAACTTCTCGACCCCCGTGGCCTCAAAGACGAGTCCGTTCATTCCGGAACACGGCGCCAACTCGATTCGCGTCACCGCTCCCTGCCGGTTGACCCGCGCGGAATCACTCTGGTCCGTCAGTTCCATGGTCAACATGTCCTGGCCCCCTTCGGACTGGATGCGGACGCCCTCCATGGTCCAAGGAATTCTCAGGTCCTCGTCCGTGCGCGTGCCGACGGTTGAGACAAGGGTGGTCTCCGTCTCTTGAGAGAAAGACAGCGAGGCATGGTCGGGGTCCAGGCTCATGGTCAATACGTCGTCCAAACCGTTGCGAGTGAAGTCGTGGACGATCAGCTTCCCGGTGAAGTCCTGGTATGCCGCCGTGACGGCCTTCGATCCGCCTGCTCCCGGCAGAATCGCCTCGCCTGCGTTGGCCAGTAGGATGTCGCCTACAGACGATACGTTCAGGTTCGAATTCGGCGTAAACACCGCCTGGCCGACGGCAACCACGGTGTTGGCGCCTGCGCCGCCGTCGAAGATGATCGTCTGGACCAGCCCTTCACTGGCAGGGTCGACGAGCAATACGTCTGCGCCGGCTCCCGCGTTGATGCGGATCTTGTGCAATCCCTCCGTAGCGCATACGAGCCCGTTCACGCCAACACGGGTTTGAAGTCCGCGCTGACCGACGACGACGAGGTCGTTGCCGAAACCGGTTTCCAGTTCCAGCCCATCAACGGCCAGCAACCGCAACTCGCCGGTGAAGCTCGTCAAAGAGACCACCACGTTCGATTCGTCCACTTGCCGGCCGATCGTGGTGGTGATCCCGCCCGCGGACAATTGACGGAAGTTCAACTCGCCGCGTTCGGAATCGATAACAATCTGCAGCTCGCTGGAGAGAGTGGAGGCCGCGGGGTCGTAAACGACGAGATTCCCCTCCGCGTCGCAGAAGATGGACGTCTGAACGGACAGTGGCGGAGGATCGCCGTCGGTCAGGATGCTCTCGACGCCGTCAGTCTTTACCGATCCCAGCCCCGGGACCTGGAGGACGCCGGGGGCCAGGGTGACGATGCCTTCACCTGAAAAGACCGCCTGATCCGCTCCGTTGCCCCCCTCGTAGACAACGGTCAGCCCGGGCGATCCGCTGCCGGCAAGGAAGGTCAGGCGGTCGTCGCATCCCGCGGTGCGCACCAGAATCTGGCCCGAGAACTGGCTGAGAGGCACGTGGACTTCGTTGGCACTGGCGTAATGACCGACGGTCGTCACCATGTTGTGGACGTGCCGGGCCCAGCTTGACGCCGTGCCCGCAGTGCCTTGCTGCAGGACGAGTTCCCCGTCGGCTACGCGGATGCTCAGGTCGTCGATTCGCCCTTGAACGCGCATCGTGTCCGACGGAAACAGGTCCTGGACGATGAGGTTTTTGTGCCCGTCGAGCGAAACGAACGTGAATCGTGTATCGGTTGACCAATTGCCGTCGCGGTCGAGGTCTTGGACGCCCAGCCATATCGATGCGTCCGTCGTTCGGCTCTCGTAGAGCTTCCAGTTCTCCAGGCCGTTGACCGGGCCGGCGAACTGCATCGGAATATCTTCGCCTGACTTGTCCTTGACTTTGTGACCGTTCTTGAGCAGATACAACTCGTCCGCCGGGATGTTGACAAAGTCCCCCCAGCGGCCCGTGAACATAGATTCCTGCCAGAAGTAGTCGCCCTTCGTTCCGTCTGTACGGACCAGAGAGCCGTCCGTCTTCGTAGAGTACCGATGGACGGATCGCAGGGCAAAGGGATAGGGGCCGGAATCCGGCGAGACCGACCTCCAACGCTCGGCCGTGAACCATCCCCAATCCTGTCCCAACAACGTCTTGGCGTCCTGAACCACCACGTCCCTGCCGCCGCCAAGAATGCCGATCCGCCCGTCGCGCAACCGCGTGGCCCCGGGATCTCCCTCGGCCCAGCTCCAGACCGCCGCCTTGAGAAGATCGCCTCGTTTGCCGTCCGGCAAGTCGTAGAACGCTTTTTCCGGCCCTCCGACCAAGCCGAGATTCACCCAGCCGACGTCACCCTTCTGGCCCAAGAAGAAGTCCATCCGCACCACGTTCACGGCGTTGCGAGCGTACTCCGTCAAGAGTTGTGCCGTGACCGGATCCACGTCCCACTCGTCATTCCCGCTCTCTCCCATCCCGTCCCCGTACACAATCTGAAGATAGCCCAAGTCCGGTTCTTCCCCTTCCATCGAGAAGTCTTGCGTCGGTGTCGTGCCGCTTTCTTCGAAGTACTCGACGCGGATACCCTCGGCGAGCAGTTCGGCGCGCGACTTGTAGATCGTCTGATTCGAGTAGTCGACGGTCTTCGTCAACCGGCTACCGTCATCGCCGAGGCTTCCCAGAACCTGCTGAAACGGCTCTTTCCACTGGCGGTCTTCCAGTCCCGTATGATTCTCAAGATGGAGGAAGATGACCTCCGACGAATTTGCATCCACCCAGCCGCGGATTTCGTCGAGCGCCTCGACGATTGGGATCACCGGGGCCGATGGATTGATCCCGATCGGGTTCGGTTCCCATTCCTGGTTATGATTGAGCACGATACCCCCGTTATAGAGCCACAAATCAAGCTCCAGAACGCGAGCACCGGCATCCAACTGGTCCGCCAGGCTGAAGATTTGGTTCGGCGCCACCAGGGGTATGTTTGCTGCACCGTAGGCCTTCGAGTTGTATGCGTTGTGCGAGCCCAATTGCAGTGTGTTGCTGATCGGTTCGTTGACCTGCAAGTCTCGCTGACTCTTGAGCGCCCACCAGGTGTAAGCCCCCATGAATTCAGCGACTGCGGGTCCGGCAAGAAGATGCCGCGATTCAAGCGACTCGAGGCGCAGTCGTCGATCCCGCGCCGCAGGCCGCCAACGCACCTGGGATTCCAAGCAACGCTGATTTCCTTGATCCATCGGACGCCCCTGGTGAAGAACGCAATAGGATCTATGCCCTAGTCATCCATCTTCATGGCCGGAATGGGTTGTCGTCAATATCTCCAAAGAGGGGGCCGTCACGGTCGCACGAACAGTGACCTCGTCGCGCCCTTTGGCGAGGTCCGTTTTCGCCAAGGCTCCAACGAACCTAACTTGAGTGCACCGCCGGAGCAACTGGCGGCAGACTTCGGTCTAGTCAACGAGCATCTGGCCCGATTCGCGGGAAACGCGCTCACGCCGCCGGCGATCGTCCACTGGAGACTGGTTCGTCCGGACGCCTACGAGGTTCTCGCCGACCGGGGAGTCAAGACCTCGTGTTGGTTCCACGACGACTTCTGCGGAGGTTCGTCGAGAATGGCTCGAAGGACGACGATGACGAAAAACAGTCGTCACGTCCGCAGTCCACTGCCGCTCGATCGTCTTGCCGCTGGTTTTCAGTTTCTTGGACGCATGCCTCAAGCATGCTGACTAACTCCTACCCCACCACCAGCACACCGCGCGAGCGGAGGTAGTCGCGCCAACCCTTGACCGTGTCGCCATCCGGCGGTGTGACGGTTTCAGGCAGTTCCGTCTTCAGCCCGAAGCGATCGAGTTTTGCCCGCCACAGATCGTAGTAGGGCAACAGCTCAACGCCCTCGATCTTGGGCATTCTCTTGGCGAGGGCCACGATGCCGTCGAGATGCTCGCGCCTCGCGTTGTGCCCCGGAATCATCGGGCATCGCAGCACGATCTTGGCGTTTGCCGTGTGCAACTCCTTGAGATTCGCCAGGATCAGTTCGTTGGTCTTGCCGACGTACTTCTCGTGGAGACGGCGATCGGTTTCCTTGTAGTCAAACAACCACAGGTCGACGAGTGGAAGGAGCGGGCGGACGGAACCCCACATCGCGTAGCCCGAAGTCTCCAGCACTGTGTGCAGGCCGCGAGCCTTGGCTTCCTGGAGCAGCAGCCTAGCGAAGTCGGGTTGCATCAACGGTTCGCCGCCGGACAAGGTCATTCCGCCGCCGGACGCATCGTAGTACGCCTCGTCGCGCAGAACCACCTCGAGCACTTCCGCGGCCGTCGCCACGCGACCGACGATCTCCAACGCCTGGGGATCACAGGCACGTGCACAATCGCCGCTCCCCTTGCACAGTGTGCGATCGACACGTGCTTTACCGGAAACGTCAGGCGAAAGAGCAGATTCTGGGCACTTGTCAAAGCAATCGCCGCAGGCGATGCACTTCTCCGGCATGTAGGAGAGTGACGGTTCTCGGGAAATACTCTCCGGATTTCCGCACCACAAACAGCGCAGTGGACAACCCTTGAAGAAGACCGTAGTGCGGATGCCCGGGCCGTCGTGGATACAGAAACGCTGGATATCGAAAATGTGGCCGGTCGTCATTATCGGTGTTCCATTCGGGCAATGACGTCTTGCTGCAATTCCGGCGTGAGGCGGACAAAGAACTCGCTGAAACCGGCCACCCGCACGACCAGGTCCTGATACTGTTCGGGGTTCTTCTGAGCGGCGCGGAGCGTGTTGCTGTCCACGACGTTGATCTGAAGTTCCTGGCCGCCTTGCTGAAAGTAGACGTTCAGCATGGCTCGCAACTTGTCGCGTTCCGCCTGTTCGGCGATCATCCCCGCGTGAAAGCGAACGTTCACCTGATACCCGGACTGCCAGCTCTTGGCCGAATCCAACTTGCAGACCGAGTTGAGCAGGGCCGTTGGACCGGTCTGTTCGCAACCGACCGAAGCGGCCACGGAGCTGGCCAGCGGCGTGCCGGCCAACCGGCCGTCGGGAGTGGCCGGCGTTGTCAGCCCGCTGCGCACGGCGCCGCTGCGGACGACGTGTGAGTTGCCAAACCGGCTGCCGTCCCGAGGATCCCGGCAGATTTCCTTCATCGGCTCGTCCCGCATTCGTTCCACCAAACGGATGACGTCGTCGAGCCGCGGATCGTCGTTGCCTTGCTTGGGAGCCGCACGCAGCTTGGCCCGCAGGCGCTGGTGACCCTCGAAGTTCGCAGCGCAAGCGGCCGCGACTTCTTCCAACGTTGCTTCTTTCTTCTCGTAGACGACCTGTCGGATCGCAGCCAGACAATCGACCGCATTGGCAAAGGCAATGCCTCCGCACGAAAGGAAGTTGTATTTCGTCCCCTCGGCCATGTCGTGAGCCTCGTCGATGCAGCCGTCAAAGAAACACGACGTCAGCGGCGTCGTGCCCCAGCGGATCTGTGCCTCCAATTGTTGAAGCTGCCCGCGGTAGGTTTTCTCCATCGCTGCCCGGATGTACGCTCCGACTGCATCGGAGAACTCGTTGAAATCAGCAAGCTGCGATACGGGAGGTGCGATGTCCCGCCAGCGCCATTGGCCGGCAAACCCCTTCCCGCTGGTGAGCACGGCCTCGATAGCCTGCAGGTAGCCGCAATGCGCCTTCGGGTTGTAGTACCACTGGCCGGGAACCGCCAGTTCGTTGCAGCCGACGGGAACGAAGTTGAACGCGTCCTCCCGCGCAATTCCCAACTCGATCAGCGCGTCGGGAATCGCTTGATCGTTCCAATACATGGGGAAGCAGGTGCTGCGCTCGAGTCGCGCCAGGCAGAAATCGAAGAACTCCTGGTCGATGTTCGGGTGCCAGCGGACCCACAGCAACGGTTCCGGCAGAGTCAGGTTCGTGTGGCCCTCCACAAACAGCCAGCTCAGACGGTTCGTCTGGTCCTTGCCGTCCGCCGTCGAACCGGCCACGCACAAACCCTGCGTGAGATGATGCTCGGAGCCCCAGAAACTGTTGTCATACTGCTTGAGCACGAAGTTCTCGGCCAGCCTGAGCGCCTGGTCCTCATCGATGCGGCCGGCGCGGAGGTCGGCTTCATAGTAGGGAAACAGGAGCTGGTCGATCCGGTCGGGCGTGTTCGAGTAACCGTGCCCCTCGATATGGACGGCCTGGTGCACGAACCAGATCAACTGCAGGGCTTCGCGGAACGTCTCCGGCGGCCCGGCGGCGACTTTCGCGGCGATTCTCGACATCTCACGCAGCTCAGCGGCGCGGGCGGAGCGATCGCAGGCGGCGGCCGTCTCTTCGAGGAAGTCCGCGTAGCGGCCGATCCACCGGCTCAGCCCGGCGAGCGAGAGTTCGGCGGCCTGTAGAAACGCCGAGTGGTCGGCCTCGACCGGCTGCTGTTGCCTGGCTCGGACCCGCTTCAGGATTCCGCCGATACCGACCTGCAACAGTTCGCCGTAGCTCGGGCTCAGGTGTCCCTGGTTCGAGATGAAATTGTAGCCGAGTGATTGAGGTACTTCGTCGGCACTCTTGTAGGGAGGTTGACCGAGGATTTCGGTTCGGTACAACCCCCACATGTTGCGGTTCATCCAGTAGGTGCGAATCTCGTCGGGCACCCGGCCCAGCAAGTATCCCTGGCGATCCGGACGCTCGCCCGTGTAGATGTTGTTCTCGCCAATACCCAGCTCGACCATGACCGGCATCGCCCCCGGCAACTCGCTGATCGCCCCCGCCAGGCCGTCGTGATCGCGGACGTACAGCGGCACGGTCTCGAAGTACTCATGCAAGGCCATCGCTTTGCGCAATGCCCAGGGCCGGTCTTCGGTTTCTCGAAAGACCTTGGTGAAGACCTCGGCGCGGTGCAATGCAACGCGGACCGGCGAGTTCACGATGTCCCGGCGCAAGGCGGCAATTTCGCCGTGCGGTGTCGTGATCGGCCCCGCCGACGCCGCTCGTACTCCGAATCGTCCTAACGCCACAGCCCCTGCTGCCGCACCGGTGACAGCCATGAACTGTCGTCGTGTGAAGAAACTGTGTTCGTGCATGTCGATGTCTCCTCAAACACAAACCGCTGCCGGCACATTCGATTCTACCCGCACTGCCGGCGTTCAGTCGCCGGCCTTGCTGCCCTCCGCCTTGCCGGATGATTCAGCCGCTTCGCGACGCCTGTAATCGTCGAGCATGGCGGCCGTGGCGGTGGCCCCGCATCGCGTGGCGCCCAGGTCACGGACCTTGATCAGGCCGTCGAGGTCGCGTACGCCGCCAGCCGCTTTGACCTGCACCTGCGGCGAACAACTCGCACGCATCAAGGCCAGGTCGTGTTCCGTGGCGCCGCGGTAATTGTAGCTGCCGTCGGGCTGCTTCACGAAGCCGTAGCCGCTCGAGGTCTTGACCCAGTCGGCCCCGGCACGCTCGCAGATTTCACAGAGCCGCCGTTTGAAATCGTCGCCGCTCAGGCCCGCACCGCCCTGGGTGAGATAGTCGTTCTCGAAGATGACCTTGACCTTGGCGCCGTGGCCGTGGGCCTCCTCGCAGACGGCCTTGACATCCTGCTCGACGTAGTCCCAGTCGCCGCTGAGCGCCTTGCCGATGTTGATCACCATGTCGATTTCGGCCGCCCCGTCGCGGCAGGCCAGTTCCGTCTCGTAGCGTTTCGACTCCGTGCACGAGTTTCCGTGGGGAAAGCCGATCACCGCCCCCACCAGCACTCCAGTGTCTTGCAGCAGCTTCGCCGCTCGTTTGACGGCATAGGGCTTGATGCAAACCGAGGCCACGCCGTATTGGGCGGCCAGCTTGCAGCCGGCATCCAGTTCCTCGTCCGTCATCGTCGGATGGAGCAGGGAGTGGTCGATCATCTTGGCCAGTTGTTCGTAGGTATATTTCATGAAACCATCTCCAGATGGGGTGAGGGGGGATTTCCCGATTTTTGTGGCAGGACGCCACAAAAATGGGACGGTCCCCTTCCTGCAGCATCACGAGCACAGAATTCGGTACAGGTCCGCTCCGAGCGCGGTTCGCGGGAAATCGGGATTTCCGGCGGTTCTGCGGACGGCACGGCGGAGCGTGCCTGCTGCTTTGCAGTTCTCCTGCCAGGCCGGTGCGGCCCATTGACCAGCGTCGCCCACGATGGTATAGTGGCTAAGCCACCGTGTCAAGTGTCGGAGCGGAGCTTGGCCGGCATTCCCCGAGCCCCCAGGCCGAGGCACCGTCGCGCCGGCCCGATTCGTACTCCACTCTGCCACGGCCACCGGGAGAAACATGGACACCCAACTCGTTCGCAGCCCCGTCTATCAGCAACTCAACCAGCGCCTGCGCTCGGCCCTGGCTGGCGAGTACAACTGCGGAGATCGATTTCTTACCGAACGAGAGATCGCGCAACGTTTTGGAGTCAGTCGAACGACCGCCAACAAGGCCCTGGCGAGCCTGGTGTCAGAAGGGTTCCTGGAGTTTCGCAAAGGGCTGGGCACCTTCGTGCGACGAGCGGTTATCGACTACGACGTTCGCTCTCTGGTGAGCTTCACCGAGAAGGCAAAGGCCGCCGGCAAGACGCCGCGCACGGAACTGCTCACCTTCGGCAAGTTGCCGGCCGCAGACGTCGACGACTCGGTGCGGACTGCACTGGATATTGCCGACAACGCGTTGGTCTGGGAGATGGAACGCGTACGCCTAGCCGACGACGTACCGGTGATCTTCGAACATCGCTACGTCGTCCATGGCCTCTGCCCTGAACTCACCCGGTTGCAGGCGGAAGGATCGCTGTACCATGCCTGGACGGAGAATCACGGCCTGCGAATCGCCGGCGCCAACGAAGTGATTCGAGCCGTGCTGCTGACGACCGCCGAATCGCGCCGTCTGCAGACCACCACCCGCTCGGCGGCGTTCGAAGTCGTGTCGGTCGGCTTTCTGGAGAACGACCGGCCGCTCTGGTGGGAGCGGACACTCTATCGCGGCGACCAGTACGAATTCCACAGCCGGCTTGGTCCGATTCAATCGGCAACGCCGCCTCGCGGTCGATTGCGGCAGTGAAGAGGCAAAGAATGACGAAATCCAGAAACGACAGAATCTGCGTCTCGGTCCTCATTCTGACCCTCCTGTTCCTGTCGGCGAAAACTCCGGCGTTTTCCCAAGAGCCGCAGGTCGGCCAGGCATTGCCCCCGTGGACTGCCGGCTGTCTCGATATTCACCATATCAACACGGGCAGGGGAGAATGCTCCTTCTTCGTTTTCCCCGACGGCACGACGATGCTCGTCGATGCAGGGGTCACAGGAGCTGCCAAGCCGAGAGTGACCGATCCAAAGCCCAATGACAGCCGGACCCCCGGCCAGTGGATCTCGCGGTACATTCTCCATTTCCTGAATCCTCTGCCAGAAAAGAAGCTGCACTATGTGATGGCCTCCCATTTTCACGAAGACCATCTCGGAGGTGTCGCTGCCGACACGCCCGCTTCCCCATCCGGCAGTTACCGCTTGACCGGACTTGTGGAGGTGGCCCATTCGATCCCGTGCGGCACGTTGATCGACCGCGGCTGGCCCGACTACGACTGGCCGGTTCCCCCGGAAGGCGAATCAGCAAAGAACTACATCCAGTTTGCCAGATCGCAGGTTGCCGGCGGCACACTCCGGGCAGAACGGTTCCGGGTGGGAGCCAACGACCAACTCGTTCTTGTGAAGAACCCTCGAGAATACCCGGACTTCGAGATCCGCAACCTGGCGGCCAACGGGCATGTCTGGACAGGGGTGGGGTCCGTTGAACGGAACCATTTCCCCGCCCTGGCCGACCTCGATGACGACGAGTATCCCAGCGAGAATGCGTGTTCCATCGCCTTCCGGCTGTCCTACGGCCGGTTCGATTACTTCAGCGGAGGCGATATCTACTCCGTCACGGCACAGCCCTGGCAAGACATCGAAACGCCCGTGGCCCTGGTGGCCGGCCCGGTGGAAGTATGCAAGGCGAACCATCACGCCAATTTCGATGCCATGGGCGCGTCATGCCTCCAGGCCTTGCGCCCCCACGTGATCATCATTCACACCTGGCTGGCGCAGCAACCCGACATGGCCGTCTTGCGGCGAATGCTCTCGACGAAAACCTACCCCGGCCCCCGCGACGTCTTTGCCACCAACATCATGAACGAAACCCGAATCGTAGTAGGGCCACACATCGACAAACTGAAAAGCCAGCAGGGGCATGTCGTGGTTCGCGTCAGTCCGGGCGGCCGTGAGTACCGGGTCTTCGTACTCGATGATTCCGCCGAGACTTTCGAGATCAAGGCGATCTGCGGACCGTACAGTTCTGATTGACGATCGGGACAAACGTTTCGTACTTGCATTGCGAACACCAACTGCAAACGAGGCTCTCCTGGAGATCGCCAAACAAGTGCAGGCCCCTCAGAGGCACTATGTATTGGGTGGTACGCTCAGACCGAAGCGATGGGCGTGGATGGTCAGATCACCACGCCCATCGCTTCGCTCTGGGCGTGCCACCCCTGAATATTCCGTGCTAGGACTAAAACGAACCGTTTCCCCCGTCGCGGATTCGTTCTATCCCGCCCACCGCGAATTCGGTGATCCTGTCCGCCAAGAGATCCACCCCCGACTCGTTATGCGGCACCGGGTGGCCGAATCGCCTGACAATCTCCTGCCCCTGCTCGTGCATGATGCAGACGGCGCCCACGAAATTGGCGCACTGGCCCCGCAGACGCGGCTCGTCGGCGTCTCCCAGCAACGCGGCGACGATGCGTTCCAACGCTTGCCGCACCGGCAACATCACCAGGGCAATCAACTCGTCGAGCGCGGGGGTGGGGTCGCGAAGTTCCCACGCGAAGAGCCGTCTGGCGTGGGGATGGGCGGCACGACGCAGCAAGAATAGTCGCAGTGCATACCGCACCCAATTCCTCAGAGCGGCACGCGGATCGTCTCCCGGCGACATTTCGGGAACCGGCTCGGCATCGACCAACTGGCGGTGCGCCATGACCAGCACCTCGCGGTACAGGGCCTCCTTGCTCCCGAAGTAATGGCTGACCGCGCCCAGGTTCACTTTCGCCTCGGCGCAGATCTTCCGCACAGGCGTATCGCGATATCCGTGCCGAGCGAACGCCTCTGCGGCCGCCGCCAGCAAGGTCTCGCGAGTCCGAACCGCATCCCTTCGTTTGGGGGTCCGGCTGGGCGTGCGGGCAATCTTCGATGTTATACGAGCGTTTGACATAGCCATTGGACGAGAGTATACTTCATTAAGTCATACAAGTGTATAACATAAACAGTCAGGCATCAAGCAATCCAGATGAAGAAACGTGTCATCCTCCTGATCCTTGTCGTCGCCCTCGCCGCAGGCATCGTCTGGTGGCGTTCCCAGCGGTCTCAAGGGCAACCGGAACGGCTGACCCTCTACGGCAACGTCGACATCCGCACGGCGCAGCTCGCCTTCGACGGCAGTGCCCTCGTGACCTCCATGCGGGTCGAGGAGGGCTCGCGGATCAAGGCAGGCCAGATCCTGGCTGCGCTCGATTCCTCTCGCACGCGAGCCGAACTCGACGAGGTCAAGGCCCTGGTCGACGCCCAGGAGGCCGTGGTCCGAAAACTGGAATCCGGAACCCGCCAGCAGGAAATCGAACAGGCCCGGGCGCGGGTCGCTTCTCTGGAGGCCAGACTAACCCACGCCGAACAGACGCTCGAGCGATATCAGAGGCTCTCTCCCACTGGGGGAGTGAGCAAGGAGGCGCTGGATGCTGCCGAGATGCAACTGCGAGTGGAGCGGGCTGCACTCGACGAGGCGAAGCAAGGCCTGGCCCTGGCCCTGGAAGGACCGAGGAAAGAGGACATCCAGGAGGCACACGCCCGCCTGGAAGCGAACCGCGCCCGCGTGCGGCTCCTGGAGAAACGGCTTGCCGACACCGAGCTGCGAGCCCCGTCACCCGGCACGATTCGCAGCCGCCTCATGGAACCGGGCGACTACGCTACGCCCGGCCGAGCAGCCTACGTGCTTGCCCTCGACGACCCGAAATGGATTCGCGCGTATGTGCCGGAACCGAGCCTGGGACGGGTTCGGCAAGGAGCGCGTGCCTGGGTCACCACCGACTCGTTCCCCGAGAATCCGATCGAGGGTTGGGTTGGATTCATTTCGCCGATGGCCGAGTTCACTCCGAAATCGGTGGAGACAACCGAACTGCGCACCCAACTCGTCTACGAGGTCCGCATCTACGTCAACGATCCCGAAAACCGGCTGCGTCTCGGCATGCCCGCGACGGTCGTCGTCGATGAATCGTCTCCGCCAACCGCTGTGCCGGCGCCTGCGTCACAATCCGAGATTGAATCCACCCTGCCGAAGGTGCCTGTGCCGTGATCCAGTCCGCCGACGAGTCTGTTTCCGAGCGTTCCGGCGAAACGGTGCTGGGCGTACGGAACCTGCACAAACGCTTCGAGTCGAAGGGCGGGCCGCCGGTCGAGGCGCTGCGAGACGTCTCTCTGGACGTGCGATGCGGCGAGGTGGTGGGACTCGTCGGTCCGGACGGGGCCGGCAAAACGACGCTCCTGCGGATCGCGACGGGGCTCCTGGTGCCGGACAGCGGGACGGCCACCGTCCTGGGACTTGACTCGGTTCGCGACACGTTGCAGATCCGGGGACGCATTGCCTACATGCCCCAGAAGTTCGGCCTGTACGAGGACCTGACCGTTCAAGAGAACCTCGACCTGTACGCCGACCTTCAAGGCGTGGAACCCGCCGCCCGAGCGCCTCGCTACACGCGGCTTCTGGAGATGACGGGACTGGAGAAATTCACAGGTCGCCTCGCGGGCAGGCTCTCCGGCGGGATGAAGCAGAAGCTCGGCCTGGCCTGTGCCTTGATCAAGAGCCCGGAACTCCTGCTCCTCGACGAGCCGACCGTCGGAGTCGACCCGGTATCCAGGCGGGAACTGTGGCGCATTGTCTACCAGATGGTCGACCAGGAGGGAATCGGAGTGCTGGTTGCCACGGCCTACCTCGACGAGGCCGAAAAGTGCCATCGTGTCGTCGTATTGCACGAGGGCCGGAAGCTGGACGAAGGCACTCCCGCGTCATTTCGCGAACAGGTGCATGGGCACACGTTTGTGGTTCAGCCTCCGCCGGGCGTGCGGCCCCGGACCATCCAGGGCCGATTGGCCGGACGGCCCGGCATCATCGATGCCACAATCCGTGGTGGCCGGGTCCGTGTGGTTACCGAAGAACGCGATATCGCGGCCGTCACGGGGGCGATGCCGGACAACCTAGCCGCCGCGATCGACGTGGCCGGTCCCACGTTTGAAGACGCTTTCATGAAACTGCTGGCCCACGCGCGATCCAGCCAGAGCCACGCCAATCTCCCCGCCGCACAGGTCAGTACTGGTGTCAGTCCGCATCCGCGTGAACCCGAAGCAACGATCCACCGCGGAGAGTCCGCCGACGGTGTCGTCCACACCCGCGACTTGACCAAACGCTTCGGCACGTTCACCGCGGTTTCGGAGATCAGCTTCGACGTCCATCGCGGCGAGATCTTCGGGCTGCTCGGCCCCAACGGAGCCGGCAAGAGCACCACCTTCCGCATGCTGTGCGGGTTGTCGAAGGTGTCGGCCGGCGAGGTCCGGGTTGCCGGGCGCGACCTGCGCCGCGCCGGATCGTTTGCGCGGCAGCGATTGGGATACATGGCCCAGCAGTTCTCTCTCTACGGCCAGCTTTCGGTGTTCGAGAACCTGCGTTTCTTCGGCCGGGCCTACGGGCTGGCCAACACGCGGCTTGCCGAGCGGATCGAGTGGGCCCTGGACGAATTCGATCTCCGCGGCCACCGCGACATGGCCTCGGGAAGGCTGCCGGGTGGATACAAGCAGCGGCTGGCGATGGCCGCCGCGATCCTGCACGAGCCCGATATTCTTTTCCTCGATGAGCCGACCAGCGGAGTGGATCCCCTTGCCCGCCGCGACTTCTGGCGACGCATCAACTCCTTCGCTGAAGGCGGGGTTACCGTGGTCGTCACGACGCACTTCATGGAAGAGGCCGAGTATTGCGACCGGATGCTCATCATGTCGCAGGGCCGCGAGCTTGCGACCGGGACGCCGGACGAAATCCGCGAGTTGGCACGGACCGAGGACCATCCCGACCCGACCATCGAAGATGCATTTATCGCACTGGCCGAAGGCGCCGCCCGGCCGCGTGGGAAGGAGGGCTCACCGTGAACGCGTTCCAGCGGAGCATCATGCGCCTGCGGGGATTTCTCCGAAAAGAGGCCCTGCAGATCTGCCGCGACCCCAGCAGCATCGCGCTGGCTCTGGTCATGCCCGTGGTGCTGTTGTTCCTTTTCGGATTCGGAGTGTCTCTCGACGTCAAGGACGTGCCGATCGCGATCGTGCTCGACGACCGCGGCCCCGAGGCCCGCGACCTGGCCGAGCGGTTCACGCTCAGCAATTACTTTGAGCCGGTTCTCGTCGACAGGTTCGACGAGGCCCGGCAACTGCTCGACCGGCGGGAAGTGGACGCCATCGTCCAGGTGCAGTCGGATTTCTCGGACCGCCTGGCCCACGGTGCAGCGGTTCCAGTCCAGATCATCGTCAACGGCACCGACTCGAATCTCGCCCAGCTCGTCAAAGGCTACACGCTGGGCGTCGTGGGGCTCTGGTCCCAGCAGCGGGCGGCTCGGGGGTTGTCCACAAGTTCCTCGGCCGTGACGATTCAGCAGCGGGTCTGGTTCAACGACGCCGTCAACAGCACCCATTTTCTCGTTCCCGGCCTGGTCGCACTGGTGATGACGCTGATCGGCGTCTTGTTGACGGCCCTGGTCATCGCACGGGAATGGGAACGCGGCACGATGGAAGCGATCCTCGCCACGCCCCTGCGGGTCGGCGAGATCATGGTCGGCAAGCTCTTGCCCTACTTTGTCCTGGGGATGATGGGGCTGGGCCTCAGCGTGGGATTGGGCCGAGTCATGTTCGGCGTGCCGTTTCGCGGTTCGCCCGGCGTCTACCTGTTGCTGTCCACCCTGTTTCTGCTCGCCTCGCTCGGGCTGGGACTGTTCGTCTCCGCAGCCGCTCGCGTGCAGTTCGTCGCCGCCCAGGTGTCGATCATTGTCGGCTTTCTGCCGGCGTTCTTCCTGTCCGGGCTGCTCTTCGACTTGGAGAGCACGCCCTGGCCGATCCAGGCGGTCAGCCACTTGATCCCGGCTCGTTACTTCGTTTCGGCCAGCCACACGATCTTCCTGGCCGGCGACGTCTGGTCGGTTCTTCAGTGGGACGCGCTCTTCCTGGGCCTGATGGCCGTCGTGCTGATCGCTCTGGCCAGGTCGCGCCTCGGCCAGCGTCTGGAGGGATGACCCATGGCTTTGGCCCTGCTCCGCATCGCGACGCTCGTCGTCAAAGAGTTCCTCGCCATCATGAAGGACCCCAAGAGCCGGGTTGTTGTGATCGGCCCGCCGATCATTCAGTTCTTCGTCTTCGGGTATGCCGCCACTTTCGACCTGAACAACGTCCGTTACGCCGTACGCGACGAAGACCGCAGCGTCGAATCGCGCGAGTTGCTGTCCCGCTTCCGAGGCTCGCCGACGTTTCGCCTGGTGGGTGAACTGAGCAGCGATCGCGAGGTCGGCGACTTGATCGACCGGCAGGGCGTGCGCCTCGTGCTGCACATACCGCAGACGTTCAGCCGGGATCTCCACGCGGGCAGGCCGGCACAAGTCCAGGTGATCGTCGACGGCCGGAACTCCAACGTTGCCGCCGTGGCCCTGGGTTATGCCAGCGGGATCATTGCCCAGTACAACGCCGAACGCGGCGGGACTCTCGCCGCAGGTGCCCCCAACGCAGCACGTCCCACGCTGCAACTGGTCGACCGCGCCTGGTTCAATCCCAATCTGCAAAGCCGCTGGTTCATCGTCTCGGCCCTCGGCGGCCTGATCGCGATGATCGTCGTGCTCCTGCTGAGCAGCCTCTCGGTCTCCCGCGAACGCGAGTTCGGCACCTTCGATCAACTGCTCGTGGCCCCCTTCCGCTCCGGCGAGATCCTGCTCGCCAAGGCGTTGCCGCCGATGGTCTGCGGACTGTTCGACGCCCTGCTGTTGGCCGCCGCTGCCGTGCTCTGGTTCGGCCTGCCGTTCCGGGGCAGCCTGCCGGCGCTGGTCGTTGCGCTAAGCGTATTCATCGTGAGCGTGGTGGGGGTCGGACTGTTCATCTCGTCGCTCTCGTCCACGATGCAGCAGTCGTTGCTCGGTTCGTTCATGTTCATCATGCCCAGCGTTATCCTGTCCGGGTTCACCACCCCCATTCAGAACATGCCGCAATGGCTCCAGTGGGGCACCCTGATCAACCCGTTGCGCTACATCGTTACGGCCTGCCGTGAAGTGTTCCTCCAGGGCGGCACCCTCGCCACGATCTGGCCCCAACTCTGGCCGATGGCCGTGATTGCCGCAGCAACCCTCGCCTCCGCCACCTGGTTGTTCCGCCACCGTACCGCGTGAATTGCTGGCAACATCAACCATGGCACACAGGCGAGTTGTTTCTGTGTCGCCCAGTCGCAGCGCTATCGAGACCGAGAACGCGGCAAATGGCCTTGCGTGATTCCCGGAAGGACTCTCGCGGTCCTTCACCCGTCATTCCCGCGAAGGCGGGAATCCAGACACTCGACAAACGTCACTGGATTCCCGCCTTCGCGGGAATGACGCAGGGGACGGCCCTCTGGCGACTGAGTTTCCAGGAATCACGCAAGGCCATTTAGTGTGGCCGCTCCGAAAGACCCTCGGATTTCCGATTATGCCGGTGCTGGGCCAGGTGGTGGCTACTCAACAGCCCAGCGTGCCGGCGGTCCGAACAACACCGCGTTGCTGTAGAGCCTGATGCCACGGCCGGCGTTCGGGTGGATGTGGTCGAGGATGTTGTCGTCGGTCACGTGCCGCTCCAGATAGGCGCGAATGTGCTGGTTGGCGTCGAGAAAGATGTAGCCCCCATCGGTGCAGACGTCGCGCAACACGCGATTGTATTCGGCGACCATGGCGTCGCGCTTTTCCGGCGGAAGACGGGAAAAGCGATCGTTGTCGTAGGCCAGCCAGACGTTGACGAAGGCGATCCGAGCGTCGGGTTGCGCCGCTCGAATCTTGGCGGCGATCCGTTCGAGATTGCGGGCAAACGCGTCGGGGGTCATCGTGCAGATGGCCGGATCTCGATAGCGCACGTCGTTGGCGCCAACTGCGACGACGAAGAGATCGGCCGGTTCTGCGACGTCGCGATCGAGATGATCCAGCAGCGTCTCGGTCGTCTCGCCGCCGACGCCTCGATTCACGAACTGATTCTCCGGAAAGAGCCCCATGATCGGCTCGAACCAGCCGTAACCGCCGTTCTTCGACCCGGCGGTAATACTGTCGCCGAGCATGACGGTTCGTTTCGATTCGGCAAGGGCCTCGTAGAACCGTCGCCGCTCGGCGTCGAGCTCTTCCGGGTCGATATCCCTCGCAAGCCTTGTTTCAAGCGGTACGCGGGCATAGCCGCAGTCGGGCAGGTAGTAATATCGTTCTTGCACCTGGTCGATGGTGAGGGGCGTGCCGAGCATGACCTTTGTGACAATACGGTGGACTTCCTCGATTCGCTTCCACTCCAGACCGCTGATTTCGGCCCGCAACTCGGGGTCGGCGACTGTTGCGTAGACAGGGACGGGACGCGGTTGGCCGGCGATGCGACGTTGTATCCAGAGCGGAACCAGCGAAACGCCCAGCAGACGGCCTCTTTGTTCGGGTGCGGTATCGAGATGGACGTTGACGATCGCCGCGGCATCGCCGTCCTTCTCGGTGTATTCGTTGACGAAGTTCCCCGGACAGTAAACGACGAGGCCCTTCCGCTGACCGCCGTCGGGTGTCGGAATCGAGTGATATTCGATTGGCTGGACGGCGTGGGCATGGGCGGCGAGCACGATGTCGACCCCCTCTTCGAGCAGGGCCTTGGCCCAGACGCGGCTGAAGCGATCTGAGCTATGCGAGAACTGCTCGCCCATGTGGGGCAAGGCGATGATTACGTCGGGATCGTGTAGCATCGCCCGACGAATGTCCTGTCGGACTATCTTCAAGCTCTGCGTGAACTCGCGCCGGTTCTCCGGCGGGGCGAGCACGGTCAGGAGATGGGCGTTATCGCCGTCGAAGTAGGCCGGGTCGCAGAAATTCGCGCCGTACGTGTAAGCCAGGAAGGCGATCTTGATGCCTTTCACGTTTCGGATCAGGATGCGATTCCGCTCAGCCGTATCGCGGCCGGTGCCGATGTGTGCCAGGCCGATCCGATCGAGCACGTCGAGGGTCCGGTAAAGACCCGCTTTTCCTTTGTCCATGGCGTGGTTGGTGGCGGTCGTAACCAGGTCGATGCCGCTCCCCTGAATATCTTGCACCCATCGATCGGGCCCGTTGAGACGCAGCGGGATCCCGTCGCCGAAATTGCTGGTGGAATAGCCGGCCTCCTCACCGGCGAGGGGAACCTCAAGGACGCCGACGGAGAAATCCGCCTTCTGGAAATAGTCTCGCGTGTGCTCGAAGACGGGGCGAAAGTCGAAGCTCTCGGATTCGTCGTCCCATGCCCTCTTCACTTGATCTTCGAGCAAGATCAGATCGCCGACGAAACTGACGGTGGCCGCTGAATCGATTTCTCTCCGCTGTTCGCGATCGAGCACGGCATGAATGACGTCGCCTTGGTTCTCCGAGGCTGTGGACGCGTCGGAGAGAGCGACGTAGACAGTGGGCAGGGCGAAGAGCACGAGGGCTGCCAAGAGATCTCGTGCCGGCTTGCCGTCTGCGGTTGGACGGTATCGCCCGGTGGTGAGCAGATTCCTCGCACAGGCTGCCACGGCGGAATAGGCGCCGGCCATGACGGGGTTTCCGAGAAGCCAAACGGTGAGCGCGGAGAGAGCAAACACGGTGAGCACGTGGGCGGAACGCCAGGCCTCGGCGGGAACGAGATCGTAGAACAGGAAGTTCACGTAGCGATGCAACAGAAAGACGAGCAGGGAGAATCGTCCGGCGGATGTGAGGAATTTCAGCTTGGCGGCCGGGCACAGCACAAGTACGGCCAAGCCGATCAGGAAAGCCAATGCGAAGAAAGCGAGTCGCAGCCAGAGCGTTCCGGTGGGAGCGTAGGGAGCCGCGACGAACACCGAGAGCGATAAGCTGTGAGAGGCGGTCAGCAGGTAGACGGGCCATGCCGAGGCGACAAGCAAGGCCACCGCCAAATAGCGATTGGTCGTCCGCATCTTGGCGATCATGCTTTCGTCGGTGTAGTACCCGAACAGAAAGAAGGGCAAGAAGGCGATCGTTCGACCGATCCCCAGGATGTTCGTGCCGTCGTTGAAATAGCCGACCATCAGCGCGGCAAAGACACTGATCGGGAGGATGAGCCGGATCTTGACGAGATCCTTGAGAAGAATTCGCCAGAAGAACAGGGCGAGTAGAAACCAATGGACGTACACGGGTGTGAGCAGGCTGACGTGCCGCATGCTGCCGGTTGCGCGTGCCTCACAGAACATCATCAGGCTGTTGAAGACGAGGTACGGCAATAGCAGGCTCTCGAACGCGTTGACTCGCGACTTCTCGACGTTCTTGGAGAAGTACCCGCTGACAAAGACAAACAGCGGCATGTGGAATGTGAAGATGTAGTAGGTGAGCGTCTGAACGAACAACGACGCGACGCCCTCCTGAACGTAGTGAAGCAGGAAGTGGGAGAAGACGACAAGAAAGATCAGGACACCCTTGAGGTTGTCCATGAGATCATCTCGTCCACTGGGCGAGGCGTGAAGGACCATCGAGTGCTCCGCGAAAATTGAGCTCTTGTAGGTCCGCAAGTGTCGCCGCGCCGGCACGGGGGTGCGTCGGCTTGCGGAAAAGGTCAGAGATTGGCCTACGAAAAGATAGCTTCCCGGCGCCGCGGCGACCTTCTGGGAGCCCGCAGGGATTGGGAGGGTCGTAGCGAATCTTTGGATTACTACGTTGTGGGCGGGATTCCCGCCTTCGCGGGAATAACGGGCGAAGGACCGCGGGAATGCTTCCGGGAATCACGCAAGGCCATTTGGTGTCGGTCGGCTTCAGGAACCGTGAACCAGTCGGGTCGTTAAACATGCTGTGGCGATCTGGTAAGATAATGGCCAAACGAGCCAAGTCCAGCTCCAGGCTCACTCCAGATGGCAAGAGCCAACTCCGCCAACGATCCACCCACAGGACGAGCACAAATGATTCAGGGCAACCCTCAGAGTACGTTTGGTGCGTCGCGTCGATTGTCGGGCGTCGCGTTTGTCGTGCTGACTGCGCTCGGACTGCTGTTAGGTCCTAATCAGTCGATCGCAGCATCCGCGGAACTGTGGATCGGGGTGGCCACGGCCGACATCACCCCCGAAGCACCGGTGGCCCAGGAGGGTGTGAATATCGCTCTCACCATCAAAGACCGTTGCACCGCCAACGTGCTCGCGTTGGAGTCGCGGCAGGGCGACCGGGTGATCGATCAGGCCGTTCTGGTGTCCTGCGATTTGTGTATCCTGCCGGGGGTCCAGGAAGGATTCCGTAAACATCTGGCTGCCCGCCGGCCCGGCTTTGACATCAACAAGCTCTCGCTGGCCGCGACCCACACGCATACGTCGATGATGGTGGCCAAGAGCCCCTACAACGACAAGGATTACGGCGACGCGGTGCAGCCCGAAACCTACCTGCCGTTCCTCTATGAGCGGATGGGTGACGCCGTCACTAGAGCGTGGGAGACTCGCGCCGTGGGCGCCGTGGCCTGGGGGCTGGGCCACGCCGTGTTGGGCCGCAACCGCCGCGTGGTCTATAGCGACGGGACGGCCAAGATGCACGGCAAGACCAACGATCCCAAGTTCAGCCACATCGAAGGCTACGAAGACCACACCGTCGATATCCTGTGCTTTTATGATGCCCAGCAACAACTCAAGGCCACGGCCATTGCGATGGCCTGCACGGCCCAGGCGGCCAGCGGCCCGGTGATCAGCGCCGATTTCTGGCACGAGGTCCGCAAGTCGCTCCACCAACGCTACGGGCAAGACTTGTGCGTGCTCGGATTCGTGGCCCCGGCCGGCGACCAGACCCCCAGAGTGCAGTTTCACCAGAGCGCCGAGTCGCGCATGGAGCGGCTCCGCGGCCTGGATCACACGCAGGAAATGGCGCGCCGAATCGTTGCGGCGTTCGACGACGTTACCCCGCTGATCGCCAAGGACATCCGTAGCGATGTGCCCCTGGTCCACCTGGTTCGGCAGGTCGACCTGCCGGCTCGGATCGTCACGCCGGCCGAGTACGCCGAAGCGAAGAAAACGTGCGACGAAATGGATGCCAAGGAAGTGCGAGGCCACCGCGAGTGGTACTGGCGGGGCTATCAAGGGCTCATCGTCCAGCGCTACCTGGCCCAGCAGAAGGGCGAATGGAAGACCTTTCCGATCGAGATGCACGTTCTGCGTCTGGGCGACGTGGCGATCGCCACCAATCCGTTCGAACTGTTCCTCGACTACGGCGTACAGATTCAGGCCCGCAGCCCGGCTCCTCAGACGGTTCTGATCGAGTTGGCCAGTCCCGCGGGCTACGCCGGCTATGTGCCCACGCCACGGGCCGTCGAGGCCGGCGGCTACAGCGCCGAGGTGCTGGTCAACATGATCGGCCCGGAGGGGGCACAAGTGCTGGTCGATCGCACCGTGGAAGCGATTCGAGAGCTCTTCCCGTAGGCGTTATCCGAGAGTTTGACCCAGGCCGCCTTGAGTCCGTAGGCATGGGCGGCCACGAGGCCGTGGAGAGAGGAGGAAAGGACCAGTTCGTGGGAACTGAGAATACGGCAGAACTCGTCGGGGGGCGTCCAGGTGGGCAGGACGGTGACGCCTTCGATCCGGATGTTGGCTTCGCGGAAGTGGGGGACGAAGCACCACTTCGCGGTTTTGGCGGGAGCGGGGGGGAAGATCTCGCGGACGAAGGCGGCCGGGTCGCCCCAGACGGGCGGGCACTTCAGGCCGTGGGCCATGGCAAAAGAATAGGAGAGGGGGCCCCGGGTCATGGCCACCTTGGCACGTGGGTTGGGGAGTATCGCGCTGCGCCAGTAGATGATCCCCGTGCCCCAGACGGTGGTCAGAGGCGTGGCAAAATGGAGCGTGGAGGCGACGACGAAGAAGTGTTCGACGGGCGCATTCGGTTCCACCCGGACCGGCTCGCGGCCCGACAGGTGCCTGACAATGAGCGGGGTGAGGAGGTCGCCGAAGTTGTTCTTTTCGACCCAGTAGGCGTGGATGACGTTCATGTTCTTGCAGGACCTACCAGGCGGCACCAGATCCCTGGATAAGGAGGTGACTCTTGGAAGTGATGTGACGGGGATGTGAGTCGCGGATGGGAAGTGGACCCCGAGCACGCATGCTAAATAATCATTCCAGCCGGATAGAACCCAATTCCTTTCAGGTCACTTTGGATTAGAAGTGACTTCGTTTCGTCCGTTACAAAAATGGGTGCATCATGATTCTGACGAACAGTAAAGATGCCTTGTGACGTGGCATCGCTTCGGGGGATCTTTAGCCGCGTAAGCTGCCGAACCTGCTTTGTGAACTTTCCACACTTATGGCAAACCTCGTTGTTGCTTTGACGGGGATCTGCATCCACGATATTCGTCGGCCGCGCCCAAAACAACGCGTTTTCGGGGGCCGGCAAGCTCTCAACCATCAGTTTCTTGCGAACCAGCTTAGTCCTTACGGGCTTCGTGTCTGCAAATTCAAACGGTAGGCCGACTCTATCTAGAAGAGCCTTTCCATGGCCAGTCACCATCAGCCACAGGCCGCCCCAAAAACACGTGTGACCGTGACTCATCGACAATTCCGGTGTTCCGAATTCCTCGTCCCAGTAATACAGCAGCGGAGGTCTCAACTCATTCGTATTCTGCCCGCAGGCATCGCATGGCGGATTCAACGCGTGCGTCCCCGCGTAGCAGAAATCACTCTGAAAACGCCTCGTTGCGTGCGCCAATAGGTATATCTTATTCATATCCCAAACCACCGAACCAGGAAGTCTCGAATTTCGAGGATCGTTTCCTTGCTGACCGTGCTGTAACCACCATGGCTCTCAATCATTCTGTCAAACGCGTTGTTGTAATGGCCTCCTTTGATGCCCGTCTTGCCTGTCCCAACGTACCCCTTGCCGCCGTGTATCTTCGCGTGCAAAGCTGGGTCAATCCGCTTCCGATTGGGTAGGCCCGCGCGCCCAATGATATCCGGATGACTTGCAGCCGAGTTCCCAGCATCTCGGAGTTTGCTTTGAATCTTGAGAGGGATCGTGTGGTGCATGTCGTAAGCGTTATGGACAAGCACGCCAGCCGCTGACACATAGTATACATGCTCCGTCTCAACCTCCAGATTGAAAACGGGCTCGCTGCCGGCTCGCGCCCGTAGCGCGGTGACGGGCGACTGGGTGCCGTCGAGGGAGAGGACTCGCTCGCCGACCTGGAGCAAGCCGGCCTGGACGAACTCCTGGCGGTCCTCGCTCCAGAAGGGGTGGTTGGCGGTGGTGCCGATCGGTTCGTCGAGCCCCTCGATGTGAAGGTCGACCACATTGCCGGCTGAGTGGGCGAACTTGCCGGTGACCAGGTGGTGGCCGTCGCTGGGGCGGTCGGGAAGCGGCGGGCAGGAGGTGATGGAGAGGACCTCGGCCGGGCCGTCGATGCCGAGTTCCTCCATGGAGAGGTAGACGGAGCCGCCTGGGCGGGCTTCCTCCGCTTCGAGCCAACCCAACGGGCGGAGGAAGTCGATATCGAGGGTGCCCCCGTCCGGCTTCTCCATCCGCAGGGCGATCTTGCGCCACTCGGCCGGATCGATCGGGCCGTATTCGTCTTCGGCGTCCTCCAGTTCCGGATTGTCGGCCAGGACCCAGGTGCCGACCTCGATATCGCGGATCTTCTGGGTGACGTAGCCCGGAGACTCATCCGCCGGGAGCGAAGCGGGGTCAACCGCCGAGCATGCGGAGGCGAGCGAGAGGTCGGGGGTTGCGGGGACGTCCGTGGGCAGCCCGCCGGAGAGGACGAGGCCGCCGAGGGCCGCGAAGAGGAGGGCGAAGAGCCAGGGCGCAAGGCGGCTGGGCCGACGGGTTCTGGCTGTGGCCATCCCGGGCGGCAGTTTCGTGCGGCGGGCCGTCTTGGCGGCGGTTGCGGCGGTGGGCATCACAGGCTTCTCACTCCTCCACGGCCCCACACATCGCCTTCACCAGGGCCGGGCCGAACTCCAGGCGGTCCTTGACGGTTGGGGGACGTGACAGTCTCGGACTTGTGTCCACCATCTGCTCCATGAGAAACGCCGGGATCCTGCGGTCGCGAAACAACGCACCCGGCGTGTCCATCCGGCCTTTGGCAACCTCAGCACCTCCAGCAGCAGCCGATTTCGGACGCGGCGGATTGGGTTGATAGAACGTGCTGCCGTCCGTCAGCAACTTCCAGAGCCTCATGGCAAGCGGCTGCAGTTCGGCCGCTCCCTGAACGAAGTCCGCCGCTTCGGTGTTGTGCATGGTCAAGAACAGATCGATCCGATGCCCCCCGTCTACCCAATCGTAGATCGCCTTGCGCTCGTGGAATATCTCGGGCATGAGCCGCTCATCGGTCACGTCCCAGTTCCGGTTCAGGTCATACCCGTTCGCATTGAACCGCACGCCTCCCCGAAGAACGCCGTCAGGATCGGGCAGGGGAAACACCTTCCAAATGAACCGGTCACGAATGGCGGCCGCCTCTGGTGCGTCGGACAGGAGGAAGCGAATGGCGCCGTCCACCACCCAGGACGTGCCGCTCTCCCATGCATGCTGACGCGCGATCAGCCATATCACCTTCTTGCCGCTCTCGGCAATATCTGGATTGGTGATGGTGAGGAGCGGAATAGGCCGCCCCTGAACGCTCTTTCCAACAACATCTTGCCGGAGGTGAGGGTGCGTGCCGACCTCCCCGAGCAAGGCCTGGAGATGACGCTGCGTGTAGGGCGGCTGCCGTGCGATCCACACTCGCGGGCCCGTCGGCTTAAGCTGCACGCGGATCTCGCCGGCGTCGGGGTTCCACTCGGCCGCCTCGAAGTGATGCCAGGTCCGATCGTCGTAACTGTAGACCGGCCGCATGTTGCGCAGGCCGGAACCGTCGTGCGCCCGGTAGTTGTACTCGCCCTTGAGGTCGGTCAAGTCGACGGTCAATTCGTTGTCGCCAAGGCCGTCCAGCCGAAAATAGAACCAACTGGGCTGCCGGTTGCGTTTGTCCTGGTCCACTTCTCCCGGGACTCCGCAACGCAAGTGCGTCTCGGAAACGCGTTCCACGGCGCCGACATTGCCCCCCTCGAAGTCGGTAGAGACCTTGATTGCGCCGGCCCCGTCGGAACCGAACACCTCGTGGACTGCTTCCAGGTACTTCATCCCGTGGACCGTGTCGGGCTCCAGATAGCTTCCTTCGGTCCATTCGTTCCAGCAATTGATGTTCAGAATTCGCGGTCCGCCGGGCTTCGCCAGGAGGCGTTGCTTGGTCATCGCCAGGGCCTCTTGGAACCGTTCCGGCGTGTTGCCGCTGATGGTGTTCGTGAACGGGTAGCCGAAATTGCCGAACTCGTCGTCCTGGTGGGCACGGGGGCTCGAATCCCAACCCATCGTCACGTTGGGGAAATAAGGCACGCTGAACTTGCGCTCGGCCTCATTCCAATAGCGGAAGTAACTGTCGCGGACTTCGTTGTAGTCGGTCTGCTGGCTCGGTAGCCCCACGTGATGAATCCACACGTACGAGGTTACCGAATCGAAGCCGAGATCCTTGACCAACTGCGCGGCGTCTACCGGTTTCCGCTCGCCGGGCAGGATGGCCCGTCCCCAGACGACCGCGTTCAGATGCAGGCCCGGCAGGCCGGCCGCCACCGCTTTGGCACGAAACCCGTCGAGCGCCTTGCGAGTCGCTTCCACACTGCCGAACCCGTCGAGCAACGTCGTCAGATCGTAGAACGAGGAGTAGGGCCGCCCGTCGATCCGCCAGTACGACGGATGGGAGAAATAGGAACGGATGACGTGGTCGCAGACCTTCTCGAAAGTTTCCGGCGTGACTTTGCCGGGATAGAGAACCTTGCGTTCCGCACCGCGGCGGTAGGGGTGAATTTCGGTCCAGTCGTGGTTGGCCCACATGAAGGCGAACTTGAGCCGCGAGTTGTTCTCCGCCTTCAGGAACCCCTCATCGATCGGCCGGTCCAGAAACGGCCCGTCGTCGTAGTAGTACCAATCGAAGATGAACGCGTCGATGCCGTGGTCGGCGGCGGCCGCGATCTTTCGGGCCATGACCTTCGGATCGGACTCGTCCTCATATCCCCACAGCGGCACATTGGGCTGGTGATGGCCCGGAAAACGGGGCCGGGCCGCCTTGACCAGTTCCCATTCCGACCACTCTTCGCCCTTGTTCTTCACGTTCCGTGGATCGCCCGGGTGATAATTGCCGAAGTAGTAACACGCGATGGTGATCGGCGGGTCGGACTCGACTGCCGGACGTACCGCGGGCTGCGCGGCGGAGTCCACTTCGTTGATGGTGACGGACACATTGTCGAGCCGGGGGGTGAGTTTGGCCGCCTGAAACGCGATCATGATCGACGTGCCGGCGGGAACCTGTCTGGCCACGAGTTCTTGCCGCTCCCCAGGCGGATAGTCGTCCGTTGCCAGTTGGACGAAGTTGCCGTCCAGAATCGCCGCGTTCAGGACAGAGCCGGACTTCCACGGCTCGGCGACGTCGAAGGTCAGCACCACATCCGAAGCATGCTCCAGAACCCCGACCTTTTGGCGGAAGAAGCCGAGCGTGGATGGATTGCAGACGGCCGAAGCCGCTCCACTTTTCGCCTGGAGCGCATAAGTGCTCTCCGACCCCTGCCATCCCGCGGGCAAGCCGCTGTACCAACCGCCCTGGCCCGGCGTCATGCCGCTGAGGTCGCTGAAGTCGCCGTTGACGACTCCGATTTGCTGAGCCTGGGCGGAACAAACACCCGCTGCACACGCGCAAAACGCCACCAGAATCCAGACGACAATGGAGATCGTTCTCTTCATCTTTAAGCACCTCGTTGAGTGGTATTCGACGGAGATCATTAGGGTGTCTGACCTGGCACCACCGGCCGCGATCGCCTGGCCAAAATCCTATCCGACCGATGAGACGATGCCAAGCTCCACGCTCCTGTTACTTCCACGGCAGGCAGGCAAGCAGAACTGACACGTCACTGAGTCTTCGCCGTGAAACGCACCAGCAAGCGGGCAACGGACGGATCGACCTGATAGATCCTCGCGGCCGTTGTGTCGATTGCCTTCTGAATCGGCCTGAGATCGCGCCCCTCTGCCGCGGCCGCCTGAGCCGCTTGGCCAAGAGTTGCCAACTCCCGATGATCCGCACTGGCGGCATCAAAGCGGCGAATACCGAGAAACTCGAGCATCCCGGGCGAACCGAAGCCCTTCCCGCCGCGAACGTTGTGGGCCTCCACCAGGAAACCAACCACCGAACTGTTGAGCATCGCCGCCAGGTAACGGGCTTCCTCAGACGACTCGGTCGCGATCATGGCGCACGTCTCTTGGCACACAATCGGACGAAGGCCGAGCAACGGGACCTCCGCAGGCTCCAGAACCGCCGCACGAACACAGCGGTCCATGCGCCGCCAGACGACCTTGTGAGGTGCCACCGTGTACTCTCCGACGTTGTACATCGAGTAGAAGGCAGCGGAGCCCTGATAGCGGCGATAGGCCTGCCGGCTCTGCAACTGAGACTCAAACCGCTTCAGGTAGGCATGTGCCCTGGGAAAGTCCCGCATCATTCTCGACTCGTCGATCCCCCGCCGCGTCGACGGATCCTGCGCGAGGAGCAGATGAACGGAAGGAACGGCCCGGAACCGCCCGACGTCGCTCCACCGCACCAGGGGATAGAGCAAGTCGGGTTCGACTTGCGCACGGACGGACGGCACAAGTTGCTTCCCGCGACCGGGAAGGTTTTCCACCTCGACGAGTTGTCCGGCGCGTCCAAGGAGTTTCAACCAGTAGACGCCGTTGGCGCCGCCCGTGTTGGCCCCCAGGTGGGCCGTGTAATCGGACGGACCAGCCAGTCGGTGCACGTCCAAACGCACACCCACGGGACACAGAACCCACGGCGACTGTGGGCGCTGCGGATCGATCGGCGACGCCTCCAACGATTCACGAATGAACTGCGGCGTATCGCTGTCCTTGGTTTCGCCTGCTCGTTTGTCCCCGTGCAACCAGCGCACATAGGGTACCGGATACGTCGTGCGAGGCCCCTTCTCCAGGACGATGGTAGAACTCCAATTTGACGCCGTATCAAAAGGCTGAACGTCGACGAGATCGTCGACCCGGTGAACCTTGAGAAGAGCCCCTTCGTCGCCCAGGCGGAAACGCCGGAATCCGTCCCCCGCCCCCCGGGTCTGGAACAGCGTCTGGGTGACAACCATGCCAAGCCGTCCCCCGTCGCGAAGATAGCGGTCGGCTCCGGTATAGAGCACGAGCATGGCGAGGTCCTTCTTCCCCCCGCCGTGACGCGCTTCATTTCCCGAAAGCGAAAACAGGCCGTAACGCTGCCACAACTCCTTCGTCTGATTCCGGTACTCACCCGGCAAATGGTCCCAGGCAAGCCAGGGCGGATTCCCGACAAGAAAATCGAAAGCCGGCTCTGCAGGTCCCTGCCGCACCACGTCGCGGAGGTGAACTGGTATGGCCACCGTTTCTCCCCGCCCAAGCAGGTCTCGGACGGCAAGCAGGTAGTTGGCTCGCGCTGCCAGAACCGCCAGATCATTCACGTCCATTCCCACAACACGATCCAGGATTCCCGCGAGGTCGGGATGTCGGCCACGCCCCCTTCTCAGTCTGTCCAACGCGCGGAGGAGAAACACGCCCGAGCCGCAGGTAGGGTCGAGCAAGCGACCTCTCGCCGCTCCGTTAAACCCGACCTGGTCCAGAACATGATCGGCCAGCCAGGCGGGAGTGTAGTGTTCCCCGAGCGCGTGCCGCACCTGCTTGGGGAAGAGAGACATGTAGAAAGCACCGAACAGATCGTGTCCTTTGGCGGGATCGAGATCGGCGGGGAGGGGCACCAACTCGTGTACGGGGCGGTTCAAATCGCGAAGCCACTGTTCCAACGGTTCGTTCCACCCATGCCGATACCATCCCCATCGTGATGCCCCCGGAAAGTCTGCCACTCCCCAGTTGGCCGCACATTCCCCATTCTCGAATCGTTCAATATCCTCCCTCAAGAACAGCTCGCCCGGCGCGTTCCGATTTGGCACCGAAACGTGCGCGAGAACTGCCCGTGTGAGAAGCTTCACCACCAGGGCATAGTACGTCTGCACGGCGAACAGGAACCGGGCGGGATCGGTCGCCTCTTCTGGCAACGTGAGCTGCACAGCCATCCGCGACAATGCCGCCCGTGCCGGTGCCGTCATAGCAGCGGAAGACTCGGACACGGTCTGCAGAACCGCCTCGTCATGGCTCATCCGCTCCAGAAGGAGTCGCACGCCGGCAGTGAAATGCCGGGTTCGCCCGCCCACGAACTCGTTCAACGAGGACTGCGAGATTCTCTTGCTTCCTGCCGGCACTCGCCCACTCCAACCCAAACCAACAGATCCTGGAGTCTGTCAGCCTATCAGTCGGCCGTTAACGAAACCAGTCCGTCTCCGGGCGTGGCGAGCGATGTCGGGAGATTATTCCCAAGAAAGAATATGGCCGCGCCGGAAACTCCGTTCGCGACGCGGCCACAACCGGGAGGGGACGAAAAGGCCGACGAACTGCCCCGTCTCAGTGACGCGGGCAATCGAAACCCGTGAAGAACGCTAATTTCACATTCCTACGCGCTCCCTCGGTACAATGAAAACTCGAACTTGGAGGCTCGCTGGCGAGCGGGTCCGACTATTGCGACGCGGCGGCAACAACGTCACTCGCATTGGCCTGCACTTCCTGCTCTTTCTCGCAACATTCTGCTTCGGAGGTGCAACACTTGCCATCCTTCGAGCAGCAACCGGCGGGGCTCTCTTCACACTCCTTGCACGACTCGACGCTGCACTCTTTGGCCTCGCCCGAGCAGCACTTGCTCTCGGCTAAGACGGCGCCGAAGGGGCACCCGCCGGCCGAACAGGCCTTCTCTTCGCCCTCCACCCCAAGCGAGGCAAAGCTCGCCAACGACGGGCACTGTCCTTCCGTGCAGCCGGCCTTTTTGCTGCAGCAGGCAGGCTCGTCGCCGGGGAGTGAAGCTGCCATTTCCGTGGCCTTGAAGCCCGAGCAGCAGGAACCGCCCGCGGAAGCCGGCGTGAAACTGGGCGCCGCGGGACTCGATCCGCTCAACACGCCGTTCTGAGCCAGCAGAACTCCCGCAGCAACAATGAGCGCCAACGCAAACGTCACCGGCAAAAGAGCACGAACCATAATTCCTCCTGCATCCTCAATAAAGTCTTGTTCCTGTTATCCTGAACCGCCGTATGAGGGCCACACGCTTGGCGGTGGAGTGTTTTCGGGGTTGCGGAGGAATTCTTCTGCCCGCTATTGGGAAGTCAAGGCCTTGCATATTCGGCAAGAACCCAGCACATTGGGGCGAGCGCTGCTTGCTGTGGAAAGGCCCGGGAGGGCGCGTTTCCGAACCGGTCGTCATCACCCTTCGGCAGGGAGGCGGACAGCTTGGCGACTCGTGGTCGGAAACAGAAGATGCGATTTCCTCGCCCCCATTCGACGTCTGAGAGAACTCTATTTTGCGAGAAAGCCTGAACGAATACCTATGAGTGAAGCAACCCATGAAGCGGATTATCGGGCGACCGTCACTTCCAACGAGACACTTGGATTCCTGCCCGGCACACGAATCGAACTGGCTCGCCGCCACGACGTCCGCCCAACTCCCGAACACTTCGTCTTCGATTTCGACGGCACGCTGAGCCTAATTCGTGAGGGTTGGCCCGAGGTGATGGTGCCCATGATGGTCGAATTCCTGCAGGAAACCGGCACGACCGAGACGGCCCAGGAACTGTTCGATCTGGTGCACACCTTCGTGATGGAGTTGAACGGCAAGCAGACGATCTACCAGATGATCCGCCTCGCCGAAGAAATCAGCCGACGCGGCGTCTCCCCTCTCGAACCAGTCGACTACAAGAACCTTTACCACCAGCGTTTGATGGATCGAATTACCGAGCGGCGCGAGGCCTTGCGAAGCGGCAAGACCCCGCCGGAGGACATGCTCGTCCCCCATTCGTTCGGTCTGCTGCAGGCATTGCAGCAACGGGGGGCCGAGCTCTACCTGGCGAGCGGCACCGACGAGCAGTATGTCCGCGAAGAAGTCGAACTGCTGGGGCTCGACACCTATTTTGGACCGCACGTCTACGGAGCCGTCGACGATTTCAAGACCTTCTCGAAGGCCATGGTAATCCGTCGAATTCTCGACGAGAACCGGGTCGACGGAACTCGACTCGTGGGGTTCGGCGACGGGTACGTGGAGATCATGAATGTGAAGGAGGCCGGCGGCACGGCGGTGGCCGTTGCCAGCGACGAGGCGGGCCGGAGCGGCAATCCCGATCCCTGGAAGCGGCAGCGACTGCTCGGCGTGGGGGCCGACCTGGTCATCCCCGACTATCAGGACACGCCGGCCCTCGTTGAGTTTCTCTGGAACGAACGGGAGTATGCCGCGTTATGAAGACTCTGACCACCGTGCGTACCGAGCGAATTGACGAGATCCTGGCTGGCTTCGACCGCTTGCGGATCGCCGTGTTGGGCGACTTCTTCCTCGACAAGTACCTCGATATCGATTCGGGACTGGCGGAAGTGAGCATCGAAACCGGCAAGATGGCCCACCAGGTCGTCGGCGTCCGCCACAGCCCCGGCGCAGCAGGGACGATCGTCTGCAACCTGGCTGCCCTGGGGGTAGGCACCCTTCATGCCGTCGGCTTCTGTGGCGACGACGGAGAGGGTTTCGAGTTGCGAAAGGATCTCGAGGCTCTCGCCTGCTCTTCCACCCACCTCCACGTCAACGCCCAGCGGAAGACTCCTACCTACCTGAAACCGCGAGACAAGGACCTTCCCGGCCTGGAAGGCGAACACAATCGCTACGACACCAAGAACCGGCAGCCTACCGGCGAGGCGATCCAGCGGACGATCGTCGCCTCGCTCGACGCGATCCTTCCCCAGGTCGACGCGGTCGTGATCCTCGATCAAGTCGAGGAGCCCGAATGCGGCGCGGTCACAACCCTTGTGCGCGACGCCCTGGCCGATCGTGCCCGGCGCTGGCCCGGTGTCGTTTTCTGGGCCGACAGCCGCCTGCGGATCAGGCAGTTTCGCTCGGTGATAATCAAGTCAAACCAGTTCGAAGCGGTCGGCATGGAGAATCCGCCGCCCGGTGCAGAGGTCGATCCTCGGGATCTGCTCGAGGCGGTGACGCGCCGGCGCGCCGAGACGGGGGCTCCCATTTGCGTCACTCGGGGCCCGCACGGCATGTACGTGACCGATCCGGAGCCAACCATGGTGCCGGGCGTGCAAGTCGCCGGGCCGACGGACCCCACCGGGGCGGGCGATAGCGCCACCGCCGGCGCCGTGGCCGCCCTCTGCGCCGGCGCAACATTGCCCGAGGCGGCCCTCATCGGGAACCTCGTTGCTTCCGTCACCATCCAGCAACTGGCAACGACCGGCACCGCCAGCCGGCAGCAGGTACGCGAGCGACTGGCGATGTGGCTTGCCCAACAGCAGTAGGGTGCGTCTTGACGCACCTTGAGTCTCTAGAAGGCCTCGCGCGACTCCCGGAAGGACTCGCGCGGTCCTTTACCCGTCATTCCCGCGAAGGCGGGAATCCAGACACTCGGCAAACGTCACTGGATTCCCGCCTTCGCGGGAATGACGCTGGGGACGGCCCTCTCGCGACCGTGTTTCCAGGAATCACGCAAGGCCATTTGATGGGACCGGGAACTTCACGCCGATTTTTTCAGCGTGGTCGTCTGGTTGAGCTTGTTGTAGAGAGTCTTGAGACTGATCCCCAACTCTTCGGCAACCAGCGGCTTGTTGCCGTTGTGTCGCTCCAGGGCCGCACAGATCGCCTGCATCTCCAATTCGCGGAGCGTGCACGGCTCGTCGGAGACCGGATCCCGCGCCAGAACCGAGGGGCTTCCGAAACGGCTGGGCAAGTGCTCGGGAAGGATCGGAAGCTCGTCGGCCAAAATCATCGCATGCTCCACGACGTTGGCCAATTCGCGGACGTTTCCCGGCCATCCATGCGACTTGAGAAGCCGGAGGGTTTCCGGAGCGAAGATGACTGTGTTCTCCGAGATGCAGGAACGGTATCGTCTCGCCAGGTGATAGGCGAGCAGCGGAATATCGTCGATCCGGTCGCGCAGCGGCGGCAGGTGGATCTCGAAGGTGTTGATCCGGTACCAGAGGTCCTCGCGGAATTCCTGGTTCTTGACCATCTCGTCAAGATGGCGATGGGTGGCGCAGACGACGCGGACGTTGCAGGTGAACGGTTCGTTGTCGCCGACGCGCCGGACTTCGCCGCTCTCCAGAAAACGCAGTAACTTGGCCTGCATGGCTTTCGGCAATTCGCCGATCTCGTCCAGGAACAGCGTACCGCCGTCGGCCACTTCGAACAGCCCGACCCGGTGCTCGTCGGCCCCGGTGAAGGCCCCTTTACGATGCCCGAACAACTCGCTCTCGATGAGGTTCTCGGGCAAGGCTCCGCAATTGATGGGCACGAACGGCTTGTCGGCCCGCAGACTCTGATCGTGAAGGGCCCGGGCCACCAGTTCCTTTCCGGTGCCGGTCTCGCCGAGAATCAGGATCGTGGAATCGGTGGGGGCGACCTTGCTCAACAGTTGCCGCACGCCGCTCATCCCGCGGGAATCGCCCACCAGGTCCGACCGCCCTTCCAGACGTTCGAGACGCTGTTTTAAGGCGAGATACTTCTTGGTCAACTCCCGTTTCTCGGCCACCCGTTGCAGAATCGCCCGCAGTTCGATCAACTTGCAGGGCTTCGTCAAATAGTCGAAGGCCCCGTAGCGGAGGGCCGCCACGGCCGATTCCAGCGAACTCTTGCCGGTCAGGACGATGGCGTCGGTCTCGGGCGCCATTTCCTTGGCCTTGGCGATGACCTCGATTCCGTTCCGCCCGGGCATGTCGAGATCGACGAGAATGCAGTCGTAAGTGTTCAGTTCCAGGGCGGCCATGGCCTTCTCGCCGTCCGGGCAGACCGTGACCTCGTGCCCCATCCGCGGCAACTCGAGCCGCATCAGTTCCTGGAGGGATTGCTCGTCGTCGGCAAACAAGAGCCGCAGCGGCGTGCCGGCCGGACGGCGAGCGGGTTTTGTGTTGTGATCGTGAGTTGTATCGGTCATGAGCGTATCCTTCCGTGGATCATGCAGCTCGGTGATGATTGGCATCCTTGTTTTCAACGACCAACGGGAGACGCACCCGGAAAGTGGCGCCTCGGCCGGGCCCCTCGCTGTGCGCTTCGATCTCGCCCCCGTGATCCGAGATAATGCGGTGGGTGATCGATAGTCCCAGGCCGGTCCCTTGGCCCACCGCGCGGCGAGTGAAGAACGGCTCGAAGACGTGTTCCAGCACGTCATCCGCCATGCCGCATCCGTTGTCGGTGAAGGTGAGTTCGGCCAGTCCGCCGTTGCGGCTCAGGTCCACCCGCACGATCCCTTCGCCGTCCTCGACGCAGTCCAGGGCGTTGGTCAGCAGGTTGAGCACGACTTGCTTGATTTCCTGGGAGTTGACCGAAGCCAGAATCCCCTCGGCGGATTGGAATTCGATCTTCTTGTGCTGGTATTTGCCGATATGGCCGACCATCTCGATCACGCCGGCCACCACCTCGCTGAGGGCGGTGGTCTGCCGCTTGGACGGGCCGACCCGCGAGAAGTCGAGCAGCTTTTCCGTAATCCCTTTGCAGCGGAAAGCCTCGTTCTGAATCATTTGCAGGTACTTCTGCATGAGCGGATCGGGCTCGCGACCGTCAAGTGCGTCTTCCAGAAGGCGGCTTTCGAGCGACTCGGCACACATGGCAATGGACGCCAGGGGATTGTTGATCTCGTGGGCCACGCCCGCAGCCAGGAATCCTACCCCCGCCAGCCGCTCGCTGCGAACCACCTGCCGGGTCCGTTCGCACACCTGACGGTCCAGGTCGTCGCGAATGTCCTGGAACCGCTGCGTCATATCGTTCATGGCCTCGGCAAGTTCGGCCATCTCATCTTCGCTGGAAAGATGGATTCGGTAGTCGAAATCCCCGGCCGCCACGCTTCGCGATCCTTCGATAAGAATCCGCAGCGGCTGAAAGATCCAGCGATAGAACAGATTGATGAACAGGGCAAAGATCAAGCCGGCCAGCACGGCCGAGACCCAGGTCCCCGCCATCAACGTGTGATACTGGCTGCGCTCCCCCTCCGCAAACCCGGTGAATCGATCGTAGAGATAGGTCGGCAGTTCATTCGCCAACTGCTGCAGTTTCTGCATCTCGTCGCTGAGAGCGTTGATCCGCATGTCGTCCGTCGTCCAGTCGCCGTCGTTCTGGAAACGGTGGATCTGCTCCAGGCACATGCCGATCTTGCTGACCGTTTCCCACTCCTGGCGATTGTCCGCCATCCCGGAATCGGCCGCAAAATGCTCCTCGAGCTTCTCGCGGTAGTCGGCCAGCGTCTCCTCCACGTTCTTCACGCCATCGCGAAACTGGCCGCGAACGCGGAAAGTCCCCACCAGATCGCATCCCGTGTCGGTTGCCGGAAACGGGTTCGCCCGCCTTCCCCGCAATTCGCCCAACAGAATCCGCAGATCGGCAACGTCGCTGCTCAGCTTGTTGGCCAGCGGAAGCTCTTTCGATCGCCAGCTAAGCCCCTTCACAATCGACCGGTAGCGGTGCGTGCTCACCAGGCCGCTGCCGGCCAGGATGGCCACGCACAGCACCAGCAGACCGAGACTCACCAGGAACTTAACGCGAATGGGCCACTTGGACAGCAAGGGCGACCTCCTTGTCGCTCGCTCGTTGCATCATGCGGGAACAGCCGGATCGCAGAACATCGCGACGGCGACACAGTCTACCATCCTTCCGGGAAGAATAACAAGAAAGGTTGGGTGATCCAGGAAGACTGGGGTCTCTTGGTATGCCCCAACACCACCCTATTCGGACCGCCGATCGACTACTTCACAAAAGCTTCTATACGATCGAAGGCGGCTTCCAGGTTCGCCATGCTGGTGGCAAACGAAGCCCGGGCGTAGCCTTCCGTGCCGAAGGCCGAGCCCATGACCATGCCGACCTTCTGCTGGGCAAGCAGTTCCAGGCACCACTCTGTGGAGGTATCGATCTGCCGATTGCCGTATTTGCGTCCAAGATGCTCGCTGATATTGATGAACGCATAAAAAGCCCCGGTCATGTTGGCACAGCTCAGCCCGGGGATATCCGAAATCCGCTGCTGCACAAAATCGCGCCGCTTGGCAAATGCCGACAGCATCTCGGCCACGCACTCTTGCGGTCCCTTGAGAGCCGCCAGGGACGCGTATTGGCTGACGCTGCACGGGCACGAGGTCTCCTGGCTTTGCAGGTCGTCCATGGCCTTCGCCACGTTCGCCGGCGCCATCGCCCAGCCGATCCGCCAACCGGTCATGGCGTAGGTCTTGCTCACGCCGTTAACAACGACACAACGGTCCTGCAACCCCGGACGGACCGTCGGAAAACTCGCAAATCGGCTGCCGCCGTAAACCAGCCGTTCGTAGATCTCGTCGGCCACGACGGTCAGTTTCTTCTCGAGTACCACATCGGCCAGCGCCCCCAAATCGTCGGGAGAATACATCGTGCCCGTCGGATTCGAGGGGCTGCAGAGGAGCAAGACCTTGGTTTTGGCGGTGATTGCCGCGCGAAGCGCCTCGGGAGTCAGTCGGAAGTCGTCTTCTTGCCTGGTCTGGACGATGACCGGCACGGCCCCGGTCAACTTGACCAACTCTGCGTAGCTGACCCAGTAGGGCGCCGGAATGATCACCTCGTCGCCCGGATTCAGCAGGACCGTGAACACGTTGTGGAGCGAGTGCTTCGCACCGTTGGAGACCACCACTTGCGTGGGGGCGTATACCAACCCGTGCGTCGCCTGGTAGGCCTCGACAATCGCCTTCCTGAGTTCGGGCAGGCCGCCGGACTGGGTGTAGTGCGTATGGCCCGCCTCCATGGCCTCCAGGGCGGCCTGGCGGATGTGAAGCGGCGTATCGAAATCGGGCTCTCCGAGACTGAGGTCGTAGACCGTCTCACCCCGAGCCTTCAACTCCTTGGCCTTCGTGGCCATGGCGATGGTGGCAGAAGGTTCCAGGGCTTGAACAATGCGTGAAATGCTCAAGGACATGACGACGGGCTCCGTTGCAGATCTCGGGGGGAAGGGGCGATAGGAATGGTCACGCGCCAGCGCGGCAAACGAGCGGAAGCCTTGCGGCAGATGCGCCCCGTGCGGCACGGTTGGCGGCCGGCGCGATGAACTGGACAATCATAGTGCTTTCCAGGTTCTCTTCCAAGTGGGTCGAGGGCGTTTAGCCCCCGGAATGAGGCGTTTTCCGGGGCACTTTGCCGGGGACCCTGCGATCTGCCGCTGTCCCTCTCTTTCTCCCCGAAGCGAATCGGGGAGCAAAGGTCGAGCCGCCAGTTCCGGGGACTCGAAAAATGGGCGGATGGATAGATCGACGGCCCTCACTTCTGTACCAGGGTGCAATCCCAAAGCGGGGCAAGCCCGCAACCCAACCTTCACGAACATGCGCGCACCATGCGCACAAGTCCGGCAAAAGGACTCTAAACTGCTCTCGGACCGATCCCCGGACTCGTGGTATGATCTCCACGACATTCTGGTTGCGGAGTGGCATATTCAGGTCCAATCGGGTGATTTTGGTCAGAAGGCCTTGTCAGAAAGCCGGGAGAAGGGAACCATGGGAACGTGGGACATAGTCTTGCTGGTAGTTGCCGGATACGTGGCGACATTCGGACTGGCGCGGCTCATGACCCAACGTCGCCAGCACCTGATCGAGCGGTTCCGGGAGCAGATGGAGCAAAGCGAGCCCAACTCCACTCCCGACAAATCGTCCTCGTCCGCGCCCCAGAGACGCCAAGCAGCTTGATGCCAAAACGCTTCTACATCGAAACCGTCGGCTGTCAGATGAACGTCCTCGACAGCGAACTCGTGGCAGCCAGTCTGCTGGCCGCCGGGTATGAGGCGGTCGACAATCGCCGCGACGCCGACGTGATCCTGTTCAATACGTGCAGCGTCCGGCAACATGCCGAAGACAAAATCTACAGCGCCTTGGGGCGATTGAAACACGTCAAGGACCGCCGCCCCGACAAGATCATCGGTGTGCTCGGCTGCATGGCCCAGAAAGACCGGGCCGGGATCTTCAAGCGGGCGCCGCACGTCGATCTGGTGGTCGGCCCCGGCCAGATCGGCCAACTTCCCCTGCTGCTTGCCCAACTGGGTGCCGACCGCACGCCCCTGCTCGAAATCAGCCTGGATCGCAGGGGGAAGCCTCGCGGCGAAGTGGAAGACAGCTTCGAACAGTTCGACCCCCTCCGCATGGCCGAAGCCCGGCAGGCCCGCCATCAGGCCATGGTGCGGATCATGTTCGGCTGCGACAAGTTCTGCACCTATTGCATCGTGCCCAGCGTCCGAGGCCCCGAGCAGAGCCGGCCCGCCCGGGAAATCGAGGCCGAGGTTGCCCAGTTGGCCGACCAGGGTTGCCTGGAGGTGACCCTCTTGGGGCAAACGGTCAACAGCTACGAGGACTCAGAGAATGGCGGCTCCGTGCGTCTGGCAGACCTGTTGGAGCGGCTCAACGGAGTCGAGGGGATCCGGCGGATCAAGTTCGTCACCAACTATCCCCGCCACATGGACGACGGGCTGCTCCAGGCGGTTCGCGATCTCGACAAGGTCTCCCCCTATCTGCATGTGCCCGCCCAGAGCGGCTCGAACGCCGTACTCAAGCGGATGAAGCGGGGCTACACCGTCGAGGAATACCGCGACATGCTCGAACGGATCCGGGCAACCGTTCCCGGAGCGGCCGTCACCAGCGACTTCATCGTCGGTTTCTGCGGCGAGACGGAACAGGACTTCCAGCAAACGGTTGATCTTGTCCGCCTGGGCCGGTTCAAGAACAGCTTCATCTTCAAGTACAGTCCACGCACGGGCACTAAGGCCGACGAGCTTTTCGAGGACGATATCCCCGAGGACGTGAAACGCCGGCGAAACAACGAACTGCTGGCGATCCAGAACGCGATCAGCCAGGAAGAGAACGATCCGTTCGTAGGCCGGACGGTGGAGATCCTCGTCGAGGGGCCCAGCAAAGCCGCCCACAAACGGGAATCCGCCGGCCAGACCGTGCAACTCACCGGACGGACCGTTTGTGATCGAATTGTCGTGTTCGACGGGCCGAGCGGCTTGATCGGGCAGATACTGCCGGTGAGGATCGAGTCGGCAAACTCGTTCACGCTGTTCGGTCGATTGACCTTCGCCAACCAGGAAGAAGGCCGGGGGGAATTGCGGCAACCATGATCGTCTTGCCGCAAGAACCTCCGGCCACAGATGGCAACCTATGCGTTCGGGTCAGCGTCCCTCCCAGAAACGCGGCTCTCGCTTCGCGTGCGCTACCGCGATCACTACCACCCGCTCAACTTCCTCGCGGAATATCACTCGGAACGGATAGCGTCGCATCAGGTAGAATCGATGCCTGTCATCGCACGGTGGAAATCGTTTCGGTTCCTCTCGAATGGTCTGAAGAGCTCGTTCAAACTCTGCCTCAAACCCTTCGGCAGCCGAAACGCTCCTTTCCGCATACCAGGTCAACGCTTCTGTGAAATCGTCCTCCGCTGCTGACGCGATGACGACCCTAATCATCGAGCCCGGCCTTTCGTCTCGCACGTTTTCTGACTTCCGACCAGGGCGCGACTGTCATGCTACCCTCGTCGAGTTCCTGGGAACGTCGTTGGATCTCTGTAAGCCATTCTTGGCTCGGAAGGTGCCAGTCTTCCGGCGAAACACTGTCCCAGAGGGCTTCCATGAGCTGTATTCGTTCCTCGGCTGGAAGATCGCACGCGGAATGTAGAACTTCGTGAAAGGTGGACATGACGGCCCCCAAGAATCTCACTCAGATATCGGTTTCCAAAATCAAGTCTACCAGAATCATGCCAATGGGTGGTAGACTGGCGTTTGCAGCTCTGGCAACACCGATCTGAAAGACCCCAGCTCAGCTAACTCACCCAGATTGGGGTCTGGCGATGTTCTGGTGCCTGCCTAACCATCAGCCCACCCTCTTGAGGGAATTGGCGGTACGGGGTCAATCTGTCGACAATTGCTAGTAGTCGCCCTGATTCTCCGCCTCAACCCGTCCTCCGATCGGGATACCCATGCAACTCGACCTACTGCGAAGCTACCTCGACGATTTCAAACAGGCCGAGGCGTGGCTGCGGAGCTTGAAGTTGGAAAATCCCAAGCGGGCCCATGGGAACCTCGTGCGGATGGCAACCGGCGGGATCACGCTCGACCTGCTGGCTGCCATTTGCGGGCAGTTGCAGGTGCGTCTGCCGCTCTGTGCCGATCCCGACATGGCCCTCAACAACCTCGATCGGTTTGTCAGTGCGGCGAGAAACCCCCTCTCGTTAGGTGCGTTGTTCGAACGCGACCCTGAGTCCCTCGCTACGCTGCTCCAGATCCTTTCGACCAGCCAGCATCTGGCCGACTACCTGGCCGCCGACCCCGAGGCTTACGACCTGCTTCGCCTGACCGAGGGAGAAGCGGTGGCTCGCGACCGTCTGGTCGACGATCTGGTGAGCGAAGTCGAAGCCCTCGATCACGAACGGTCGGTGCTCCGTGCGTTGCGGCGTTTCAAGCGCCGCGAGACGCTGCGGATCGCCTACGGCGACATCATTCGCGAGCAGCCCCTGCGAACGGTGACGACCCAGATCTCCTTCCTGGCGGACGCCATCCTCGAAGCAGCGCTTCGGGCGGCGTGGCAGAAGACGGCGGACCGTCGCGGAACGCCTCAAGGCGTCAACGGAGAGCCCGCCAGGTTTGTGGTCCTTGCTCTGGGAAAACTGGGCGGAACCGAACTGAACTACTCCAGCGACATCGACCTGATGTTCCTCTACGATGTGGACGGACGGACGGTCGGCAAACGAACTTTCAGCAACCAGGAGTTCTTCGAGCAACTGGCACGCGAGTTGGTCCGCATGCTCACCGACGCCTCGGAGATGGGGGCCGCCTATCGGGTCGACCTGCGATTGCGGCCCGAGGGCGACCACGGCCCGGCGTGCATCAGCGTGGAAAACGCCTTGCGCTATTACGACCTGCGCGGCAGAACATGGGAACGCCAGGCATTCATCAAGGCCAGGCCCGTGGCGGGCGACTTGGCGCTGGGCCAGGAGTTCCTCGGCCGGATGCGGCCCTGGATCTATCGCCGCTATCTCAGCACGGCCGACATCAACGGCATCCGGGCCCTCAAACGGCGGATCGAACGCCGCGCTCAATGCGAGGGAGCCGGCGCACGCGACCTGAAATGCGGCCACGGCGGGATTCGCGACATCGAGTTCGTCATCCAGTTCCTCCAACTCCTCAATGGAGCCGACGCGCCCAAGATCCGCACGGGCAACACCCTCGAAGCGATTTCACGCCTGACCGAAATGGGCTGCCTCACCGACCAGGAAGGCTCGCTGCTGGCCGAGAACTACGCCTTCCTGCGGAAGATCGAGCATCGCCTGCAGATTATGTTCGACTTGCAGACCCACATGGCGCCGACCGATCCCGACGAAGTCCGCAAGCTGGCCCTGAGAACGGGTTACGTCGATCACCAGTCGCGCCCCGCACGCGACGCTTTTGAGGCCGACTACGCCGATTGCACGCAGGTGAATCGGCGGATCCTCGACCATCTGCTCCACGACGCCTTCGGCGACGACGCCGAAACGGCGGCGGAAGTCGACCTGGTGCTGGACCCCGATCCGCCGGCGGAGCGGATTACTGAAGTGCTCGGCAAGTACCCATTCATCGATATTCCCCAGGCCTACCGCAATCTGATGGCACTGGCCGAGGAGAAGATCCGCTTCCTGTCGACGCGGAGATGCCGCCATTTTCTGGCGGCCATCGCTCCGGAACTGCTGGCCGCGATCGCGACCACGCCGGACCCCGATTCGACCCTGGTCAACCTCGACAAGGTGGGCGACTCGCTGGGCGGGAAGGCGGTTCTCTGGGAACTGTTCAGTTTCAATCCGCCGTCACTCCACCTCTATGTGCGGCTCTGCGCCTACGCTCCCTATCTCTGCGGAATCCTGACCAGCAACCCGGGAATGATCGACGGCCTGATGGACAGTCTCGTCCTGGACCGTCTGCCCACGCGCCCGTCTCTGCGCGAGATGATCGCCAGCCTGACCCATCGGGCAGAGGACATCGATCCCATTCTGCACAGCTTCAAGAACGATCAGCAGCTTCGCGTGGGGGTCCGCGACGTGCTGGGCAAGGAAGACATCTCGGCCATCACCGGCACGCTTTCCGACATCGCCGAAGTGTGCCTCGAACAGATCGCCGCTCGAGAATACGAGAAGCTGGCGACCAAGTTCGGCCGGCCGACCGTCGAATCGGGTGAGCGGCAGGGCGAGATCTGCGAGATGGCTATCCTGGCCATGGGCAAGTTCGGCGGCCGGGAGATGAACTATCACAGCGACCTGGATATCGTGTTCCTCTATGAAGCCGAAGGCCAGACGAAACACTCCGAATATGGCGGCCGCAAGGAGACCACGACCAACCAGCATTTCTTCGGCGAACTGGGGCAGCGGATCATCAAGACCACCAGCCACTTGAGTGCCTATGGCCGGCTCTACGAAGTCGACGCACGCCTCCGCCCCACGGGCCGCAGCGGCATTCTGGCCACCTCTCTGGCCGAGTTTTCCCGGTATTTCGCCGAGGGCAACGGCCAGCTCTGGGAGCGCCAGGCATTGTGCAAAGGCCGGGTCGTCTGTGCCTCGGAGCAGATGGAGGCCAAGACGGCCGCGGCGGTGGCCCGGGCGGCATTCGATCATCCCTGGTCGGCGGCTGATGCCGAAGGGATCCGGCAGATGCGGCGGCGCATGCAGGGGACCGCCGAGGGCGCCAACCTGAAACGGGGCCCCGGCGGGATCGTCGACATCGAGTTCCTCGTGCAAATGTTGCAGCTCAAGCACGGGCGCCGGTTGGAGACGGTTCGGACGCCCAACACCCTGCGAGCCCTGCGAGCCCTCCGCAAGGCCGGATTGCTCGCCGACGACGATGCCCGCTTCCTGACCGATAGCTACCGCTTCCTGCGGATCCTGGAAGGCCGCTTGAGGCTGATGAACCTGACCGACCAGAACAAGCTGCCCGACGACCCGACCGAGCTGACGAAGCTCTCGCACCTGCTCCGCTGGCCGAGCGGCGGGGCGCTGCTGGTCGACTTCGAGCGCTATCTGGCCGAAACGCGGAAGTGCTTCGATCGGCTGTTTGACGCCGAAGCCCGGTAGGCACCCCAATGGCCGACGTGCCGTTGAAATACGAATACCGCATCCCACGAGCGTTGGGCTATCTCAACGCGGGCGGTTCGCTGTACCTCGCCGGTCTTGCGATCGGTTGGGCTCTATCAGAACCCTACGGCTTCTATCGCTGGGAATGGGTCTCCCAAGCCACAGGCGTTCTCCTCTTCGGATGTGGCTCCTTCTGGCTCGCCCGACGGTCCCTCTATCTCTTGTCGGCGAACAGGCGAGAGCCTCGCTACGTGGAACTGACCGGCGACACACTCAAGGTACCGGAGATCCATATTCTCGGACGCATCACCGAGGTTCTTGTGCCGCTGGACCAGGTCACCAGGATGCGCTGCCGGCGAATCGGCGATTCGGAGTCGCTTCACCTTTGGTACGCGAAGACGTCGACGGGAATCGCCGGCGAATGCCTGGCCCGCCCCCAAGAATTCAAGACGTTGCGGACGGCTCTGACCGAACGGCTGCAAACCCGGGGCGTGCCGATCGAGGAGCGGGAGTTCCGTTTCAGCCGGCCCCAGTTCTCGCTGCGGTTCTTGTTCCTGGTCACAACGGCCGTCGCCCTGGTGTTCGGCTTGCTGGCCTACGCGGGCGCGCCGCTTGGTTTCGAAGGATCTGTGTTCCTCCTGCTCTTGATTTCGTTCGAGATCACAGTGATTACTGCACTCACCTCTGGACGCTGGTGGATGAAGGCGCTCGCGGTTGGGTTCATTGCGGGATTCATCTTGGAAGTCTGCGTTGTGTACCACGTCATGGACTCTGCGACAAACGGCATGGCGCTGCCGGGCGGCGGCCCGCTGGTTTATCCAATCACGTCCTTACTCTGGCAGGACGTGCTCCCGGATCATGGACTCTTGGCAATGTTGGCCGGGCCGGCGCTTTCCGGCCTGTTGTTCGGCCTTCTGACTCTCGGTGTAGTTGCCGTGGTGAAGAGGCAACTGCGCAAGCGCAAAGCAGCCCGAGCGGGCGGCTAACCACGAGGCCGGTGGGGAAGAAGCATGAGCGACGAACGTCTGAGATTTGAATATCGAATCCCGCGAGCGGACGGCTTCTTCTTCGCGGGCGGTTCTGTATTCGCAGTGGTATTGGCACTTCGGATGGTGGCGTCACACCCACCCAACTTCGGCCGCGGGGAAGGGCTTCTGGATCTTGCCTTTGCGCTGTTGATCGCTGCAGCAGCCGTCGTGATGGCCCTGTATTCCCTTGTCGTTCTGATGACAAGCATGCGAAGACCAACCTGCGTGGAGTTGACGGAAAACTCCCTCGAGGTACCTGAGCTTTTCAGCGTGGGACGGATCACCAAGATGTCCGTTCCGCTCGATCACGTCACCAAGATACGCGTCTCGCGGATCGGCGCCCTTGAGTCTCTCGTCGTTTGGTGTGGACCAAGGCGAACGGGTATTTCCAGCCGCTTTTTTGCCTGCCCGAAAGAATTCGCGGCAATGCGAGCCGCCCTGATCGAGAGAGCGGAAGCTCGGGGAGTGCCGATCGAGCGACGGGTGTTTGTACCCGATCGCCTCCAGTTCTCGCTTCGCTTCCTGATCATGCTGACCACGTTGGCTTCTGCATTGCTTGGACTGTTGGCCTATGCAGGGCTCTTGCGCTGGCAGTTCGCAGCGGTAGCCACCGTCTGGGGCATCGCGGGTGTCGGCATTGTCCTGTTCTTCTTGGGGCCTCAATCGATGCGTGTCTTCTCGGCAGGAGTGGTTCTTGGAATGTACGTGGAAACACTCGCGTTGATTGTGATCGGGCCAAGCGGATTCCTTCCTGCAACAGCCACCAGCGGAACCCGGCTAATTTACCCTTTCACCTTCCTGTTGACCGGTTCGCCGGTCAACTTCAATCCTTCGCACATGCTTCTGGCAACCTCGGGTGGCACGCTCCTCTCGGGATTCGCATTTGGCGGACTGGCAGTGGCCGTGGCGGCACTGATGAAGAGGCGGGGGCGGACGCAGAAGTAGCAGGTCTTGCCAGAGCAGAGCATGCCAGCAGCGATCACAGCCGTTGGAGTTCAGGCTTTAGCTTGCTGACTCGTCTGAGATCTCCCACTCATGGCAGGCTAAAGCCTGAACTCCAACGGGCCACTCCAACGAAAGAGTTCTTCCCTACACTCGCTTCCCCGCCGCCCGGCCGTTGATGTCGATCTCCTGCCCGCCGAAAGGTTGGGCCGGCAGAACGAAGATCTTGCCGTCGCCCATGCGGCCCGTACGCGATACGTCGACGATCGCGCGAACGACTTCATCCACCCGGAGATCGTCGACCCAGACGGTGATCTCCACCTTGGGCAAGAACGCCATCGAATACTCGCTCCCCTTGTACTCGTCCAGGTAGGACTTCTGCCGCCCGTAGCCCTTCACCTCCGAGACGCAACAGGCCTCGAGCGGTGCGTGCTTGAGTTCTTCCAGCACCTTCTCGACGAGATACGGCTTGACGATGGCGATGATCTGTTTCACGGCGGGAGGTTCGAGAGGACCAGTCTTGCGGGGTCTCCACGGCTCACTCTATCCCAAACGGGTGGGGTTGGGAAGGTCGGGCACGCGGCCCACAAAGGAATCCCCACACCAGCCCGAATCGCAAGTGAGGAGACCAACCCGAATCGCAGGCGAGCAGAGAAAGCCCCCCATCCCGCGGTCACTCTCGCTTCTCGAACTCGCTCTCGTGCAACTGGAAGCAGACACACGTGTTCCCGCCCCGAAGGGGCATCAACATACCAGCCCACGGCAACGCCCTGGGTGGGGATTGCACGGGACTACCTTGCCCTGAAAGGGCTGAACAATCCGGTCGCGGCGCCACCATGTACCGCCCCTTCAGGGCTCATGTCATCCTTCGACCACCTTTCCCGGGGCGATGCCCCGGGCTGATATGTCACTGCCCCTTCAGGGCGGAAGAACGACTCAACAACAGACTCAACTCCGGGGCGCGGAGCATCCGGGCGGTTGCCAGAAACGCGATCACTGCAACCCCGAATGGCACGAGCACGCCGAGCAGGCTGGCAACGAGCCCCGACCCGGGCGGCAAGAGCCACGCCGATCCGTAGCATCCGGCGGCCATTGCGGAGGTCGCGACCAGCGTCCTCAAGACAGTGGCCGTCATCGCCCGCCATCTGATCGGCAGGTTTTGCCGGGAAAAGACGACGGCCAGAATGGCCACCTGAAGACTCGCGCCGATGGAGGTCGCCACCGCCAGACCCGCCTCGGCCAGGGGCCAGATGAGGGCCAGATTCAGGCAGAAGTTCACGGCAACGACCGTCACTCCCACCCGGACCGGCGTAAGCCGGTCCCCGAGGGCGTAGTACCCGCGAACCAGGACGGGCAGGGCGCAGTAGGCCCAGACGCCGAGGGCGTAGCTCCAAATCACGCGAGCTGTGCGAACGGTGTCTTCGGAAGTGAACTCGCGGCGCTCGTAAAGCAGCCTGGCCAGCGGCTCGGCAAGCATCACTAATCCGACCCCGGCGGGGATCCCCAAGAACAGCACCAGCCGGAGCCCCAGGGTCAAGTCTTCGCTCAGGCTCGCGTGGTCGTTCCGTGCGGCATGCCGGCTGAGCAGAGGGAAGATGGCCGTCGCCACGGCAATCCCCAGGATTCCCAACGGGAACTGGTAGAGCCGCTCTCCGTAGTAGAGGGCGGCCACGGCCCCCTGCTCCATCGGATAGGAAACCCCTCCCAACCAGCCGATCGTGGTTTTGGCCGCGTCGGGAGCCGCCAGGAGCCAGGCGATCACGCTGTCCATCAGCGTGTTGATCTGCGTGACCATCAGGCCCAGCACCATTGGGCCCATCGCCCGTGCGATCTGGCGGAGTTCGTGCTGCACAGCTTCAGGGTTGTAGTCGAATTGGAAGCCGTTCCGGCGGAGGGCCGGTATCTGGACCGAGAACTGAACGACTCCTGCCGCGACAATCGCGACTGCCATGACCTGGGCCTGCACTACCTTGTCGGAGGAATACCAGGGAGCCACAAACACAGCCGCGGCAAGCCAGACGAGGTTGAGGATCGTGGGGATCGAGGCCGGCAACGCGAACCGTCCCAGGGCGTGCAGCGTGGCCGCGGCCTGGGCCGCCAGGCAGATGAAGAGGGCATAGGGCAGCATGATTGCTGCCAGGACGGTGAAACGTTGGATCTCGGGATCGCCGTTTCCCGCCAACGCCACGGCCCCAAGGACGACCTCACCCGCCGCCACCAGGGCAGTCAGCCCGACGGCAAGACGCAGAAGCACCGCAGAGACCAGCTTCCAGGCCTCGGCCCGGTCGCGTTCCAGGGCAGCAGAGAGGACCGGGAGGTAGCTGGCCGCCAGCACCCCCTCCCCGAACAGCCGGCGAAACAGGTTGGGAATGCGAAAGGCAAGGACGAAGGCGTCCATGACGCCGCCCCCCGAAAGACCGAACAGGGCGGCCGTGGCCGCGTCGCGCAGCATTCCCAGAACGCGGCTGACCAGAGTGCCGAAGGCGGTCACTCGCGACCCCGAAATCAGACGATGTTGTTCCCCTCGGCGATGCATGGTCGAAATCGTAACGGCCCCTTTAATTGTGGGGAAGGGGAAACTGCGCTAGCCTGAGAGCTTGTTGACTCAAGACTCAGTCATCCTCGCTCCGATTAGTCCACCTGGGCTCCGAATTCTCTCCCTTTTTCCAACACCGACGGCAACCGGCTATGGCAAAACACTCCGCCTATCAGCAGCGGGCGATCAAGAACTACTACGACAACAAAGACGCGATCATGCTCCAACGATTGGGGGAGTTGGTGACCGATCTCTACCTGGCCGAGGGGAAGAAACGAGAAACCACCTGGAAACGCGTGGAATCGGCCCTGCAGAACCTGGGCGTCAAACAGGAGCGGATCGACCACATCCACGCCGCAGATAATCCGACCCTTCTGGCCAATCTTCTCAAGGAACTAATGGCCAAAGAGGGGTGATTTGTGGCCGAGTCTGGCCCGTTTTCGTAGCCGAGTCTGTCCCAGACTTGGGAATCAGTTGTTCTTCGTGAGCGGCTATCGGCTTGGGACAGGCTGGACTACACGGGCTGTCAGCCTGGGACAGGCTGGGCTACCCGACAGGGACCCTCCTGGCCGGTCTTAGCAGGTTCGATAAAATGGGGGGTGTGCTTCGCCATTGCCGAATTCGCCTGCCATTCTCTGGAGACTCAACCAAGCATGACCACCCCCACGCCGCTCGGGAACGCCTCCACGGCCGCCGAACTCCGCTGGAAAAAGCTTCCCGTTCTGGACGACGGGTTCGTGTGCCTCGTCGACGTGATGGGCGACGATTCGTCGGTCGTCCAGGCGGCCCGGGTCAGCTACGGCGAGGGGACGCGGCGCGTTTCCGACGATCGCACGCTCATCCGCTACCTGATGCGCCACCGTCACACGACGCCACTAGAAATGGTCGAGGTCAAGCTCCTGGTCCGCGTGCCGATGGACTGCTGGCGCCAATGGATCAGGCACCGGACCGCCTCGGTCAACGAGTACAGCACCCGCTACTCGATCGCCATCGACGCCAGCCAGGCGACCACTCCGGAAGACTGGCGGGTCCAGGCGATCTCGAATCGTCAGGGGAGCGACGGCCAGGTCGATCCGGCCTTGGGCGCTGAGTTGACGGCGAGTGAGACGGAGTTGCAGCGACTGGCGCGAGAGACCTATCAGCGGCGGCTCGAGCTGGGCGTGGCTCGCGAGCAAGCCCGCAAGGACCTGCCGCTCTCCACCTACACGGAAGCCTACTGGAAGATCGATCTCCACAATCTGCTCCATTTCCTCCACCTGCGGATGGACGAGCATGCCCAGTGGGAGATTCGGCAGTATGCCCGGACGATCGGCGAGCAGATCGTTCGTCCTTTGTTTCCCATCTGCTGGGAAGCCTTCCTCGACTACCGGGTCGAGTCGATGCAACTGAGCCGTCTGGACCGCGGCGTGATCGCCCGGTTGGCGGCGTCAGGGAAGCTGCCGGCCACCGAGGCCGACTTCCTTGCGGTGCAGGATCCCTCCTGGTCGGAGTTGAAACGCTGCCGCGAACGCGACGAGTGCCTGGAGAAGTTGGCCTTGCTCGGGTTGGTCGTCAGCTAAGCAAACGGCCGATATCAGCCGTTCTTCTCCCCCTGCATTTTGGGACCTGTCGGGACGCAAGGATCCACCCGGTACGTGCATTGGGCATCTTCAGCAACGCCCTCTTGCCAGGGGTAATTGGGTCCATAGCGTGCCAAAACATGGGGCATTTTTTGCCGACTGCTGCGGAATTAGCCCATTTGTGGTTCATCCGGAATTCGCGTAGGGCGCGAAGTGCACGAAGAGTACCGGTGCCTCTTCTCTGTTGCACGATGGCCATAACCGCTTGATAAACAAGCGCTTAGGCGCGTCGGCAACAAGAGAAGAGGCACCGGTACTCCGCGGTGAGGATGGAACCTACGCTTGCACCGGATGAACCCCTCTTCTGTCGACACTTCTGTACTAGGTACTTTCAAGCTGGAGCATCGAGCGGTATTCTGCTTCTCAGGGGCGGAGCTTCGTAACCAGCCAGGAGACTTTCTCCATGCGGCGGCCGATCATCGTCACCGACCTGACTCGATTCCAGAATCCCGCGATCGTCTGCCTCGCAGGGGTGGACCGAGAGAGTGGGCAGTGCATCCGCCCCACACCCTATCTGGAAACCGAAACGGTCCGCCGGTTGAACATCCGGCCCGGCGCCATTCTGAGCGCCAACTTCACGGCCGCCCCCGGCCGTCAAGCCCCCCACCAGGAAGACTGCTGGTACAGCAGGCTGCGCCATGAAGGCTTCTGCACGTCCGCGGAGTTCAAGAAGGCTCTCCACTCCGGCTTGTTTAACGGCATCGAAGCCGGCTTCGACATAGCGCTGCCCGAAAAGCAGCGATTTATCCCGCTCGAGCACGTCGCCCAGCGCTCGATCATCACGATCGCCACATCGCCGAGGGTTGTGGAGATCACCGAGGATTCGTACAATCCAGGCAAGATCAAGTTGAGTTTTACCGATCAGGCAGGGCGCCGATACAGATTTGTCACGATCACGGATCTCGGATTGTGCCGCTACGCGATCGACCACCATGATCGCGACGAATTGAGTGCCCTCACCAAATGGATACGTTCGCAGAACGAAGTGTTGCTCCGCGTGGGGCTGAGCAGACGCTACCAATCATCCGACGGAAGGGACGGTTATTGGCTCCAGATCAACGGCCTCTACACATTTCCTGATTGTCACCGGGGCATTCGTGGTCATTTGTAGAGGCCGATTTGGCTTTCGGTTCTAGTGTTCGGTGGACTCATGGATATTGCCAAAACGTCGTCGGTTTTGTTTTCGATCGGCCATTCCAATCATTCGATCGAGCAGTTCCTCGACCTGCTCGGGCGACACGGCATCGAGACCGTCGCCGACGTTCGCTCCTCACCATTCAGCCGGTACAACCCCCAGTTTTCGCAGCCAGTGTTTGAGCGCAGCCTTCAGGAGCAAGGAATCGACTACGTCTTTCTGGGTGTCGAACTGGGAGCGAGACGCCACGAGGCGGAGTGTTACCTCGACGGCAAGGTTGTTTACGACCAGGTCCCAAGAACGGAAGCTTTCCAGCGAGGTATGGCTCGACTCGTTGACATGGCATCCCGAAGCAGAACGGCCATGCTCTGTGCCGAGAAAGACCCCTTGACTTGCCACCGGACGATTCTCATTGCACGTCACATCAAGGAACTTGTCGGTGACGTCCTGCATATTCTCACCGACGGCGCCCTCGAAACCCAATCGGAGGCGGAGCAGCGGCTGCTCGTCGAATGCAATTTGCAGGAACAGAACCTCTTCTTGACTCGCCAGCAGCGTCTCGATGATGCGTACCAGAAACGCGCGGCGCACATCGCCTACGAGGAACCGGCGCCTTATGCCTGAAATCGAACTGTTCACCATCGGGTTCACCCGGAAATCGGCCGAGCGATTCTTCGGGCTTCTCCGTTCGTCGGGCGCCAGGCGGATCGTCGACGTGCGTTTGAACAACGTGTCGCAGTTGGCCGGTTTCGCCAAGCGGGAAGACCTCGAATTCTTCGCTCGCGAACTCTGCAACATGGACTATGTTCACCTGCCGGAACTGGCTCCTACCAAAGAAATCCGCGACGCCTTCAAGAAGGATGGGGGAGCCTGGAACGTATTTGCGGAGTCCTTTCTGCAACTGATGAACGAACGGCAGATCGAACGCTCGATTCCGAAAAAACTCATCCATCAAGGATGTCTGTTGTGCAGCGAGGATAAGCCGGACCACTGCCATCGGCGTCTTGTGGCCGAGTATTTGCAGCAGAAATGGGACGAGTCGGTCTCGATCCGGCACTTGTCCTGAGTCGATGACGAGTCGCATGCGGGGGTGATTACAGCCCGACCTCAGAACAACCCCGCCGCTCGATCCGCATCCTTGGCGATTTCCTTCTGCCGCTTGATTTGCCCCATCATGTAGATGACGGCGAGCAGGAACTCGCGGGCCGCTTCGTAGACGTTGCCCTCCTTGACCGCCGATGACGCGGCGTCGCGGTGCCGCTGATAGGGCTCCCAATCGACCGGCCACGACTCCTTCTCGGCGGCCTCGTGCAGTTGATCGGCCAGGTTCTTGGCCATCCCGACGAACTCCAGGTCGGGCGAACACAGCGTTTGCCGGTACGGCCCCTTCCCGCGAAGGCGGCTGTCGAAGTAGCTGGTTCCCGGACTCGTGTAGCGGTAGACCAGCGCGGCAGCACCGCCGATTGCGGCCGCCAACAGGCAGACGCCGGCCGCGATTCCCAGTCGGAGCATGGCGAACAGGGCTGCCCCCAAGACGAGCATTCCAAGCACCGTCCAGACAATCGCGTGGACGGATCGGGGCTTGTGGTTCCCGTTTTCGAAGGCCTGATAGGAGCCCGAACTGCTCTCCAATCGTTGTGGCCCCACCACTCGCGCGATGACGACCGTGATGTTGTCGGGGCCGCCGCGAAGATTCGCCAGGTGAATCAGGGCCTGGGTGGCCTCGGCCGGGGCCAACGCAGTGAGGATCTGGCCAATTTCCGTATCGCTTACGCGTCCCGTAAGACCGTCGCTGCAAAGCAGGAACGTATCGCCGATCTGGACCGGAAAGGGACCTTCAATATCGACCTGGACGTCGGGATTCGGCCCCATCGACCGAGTGATCACATTGCGGGGAATAAACGAGGGAACATCCTCTTCGTTCTCCGGCAGGTGACCCGCCGCCCGCATCTCCCAGACCAGGCTGTGATCGAACGTGAGTTGTTCGAGGCACTCGTCGCGAAGACGGTAGACGCGGCTGTCGCCGACATGGGCAATCAGGGCCCCTTGCGGCAAAAGGACTAGCGTGTCGACGGTCGTTCCCATCCCGCGAAAACTCGGGTCGGCCTCGCCGCGGGCGTTGATGTGGCGGTTGGCTTGCTTGACGGCCTCGAGGAGGGCATCGGGAGGGGTGAGGTCGAGTAGCTTGTTGTAGGTCAGAGGGATGTAGTCGGTGGCCAACTTGCTGGCCAACTCGCCGGCCGCATGGGCCCCCATCCCGTCGGCAACCACGAAAACGTGTCCTCGCGAGTCGAAGCGTTCCTGGCTGGCCGCCAGGGCCACGGCGTGGGAATCCTGGTTGTTGGAACGGCGCAGGCCGACGTCCGTGGCCGACGCCTGTTCAAGACAATGATCCCAGATGCCTGGTTGCCGATCCATGCTTGACGCCAAAATGGCGGATGAGGAGGGAGCGCCCTGTTCCGAATATGGCCCGAAGCCCAGAGAATACGAAGTTTATTCTAGCCACTACACGACCATCCCACTACCCCTAAACCCACCCCCCGGCGGGGTTTTCTCCAATCGTCTGAGCGGACGGTATGGCGCGATCGGCGAATCCGAAAATATCGGAACACCTCGCGTCTTCGGAAAGGCGGTTTTCGATATGGCGTTGCAGGAGGGCGCCTCCTATACTCCCGCGACTATGGTCTCAGAATATGCCGTCCATCGAACCGCCCGCCCGCCGATCAGCCTGACGTTCGTCGTCTTGCTCCTTGGTCTGGTTTGTCTCAGCGGCTGCGTCCGCCGGCGGATGACCATCCGCACCAATCCCCCCGGGGCCATGGTCTATGTGGACGGTTACCCGATCGGCACGACCCCGATTTCGACGAACTACATCCACTACGGGACCCGGGAATTGCGGCTTGTGAAGGATCGCTGCGAGACCATGACGGTTCAGCAGCCCATGCCTGCCCCGTGGTATCAGATCCCGCCCATCGACTTCGTCGCCGAAACACTGGTTCCCCAAGAAATCCACGACCACCGTACCCTGACCTATCAACTCGTTCCTCAGCGAGTCGTTCCGCCCGATGAACTCCGAGCCCGGGCCGAAGACATTCGGGCGAGGGCGGCAGCGCCGGGCGTCGTGCCCGCGGCGGCCACTCTGATCCAGCCGCCGCCGGCGTACGGATCCAATCCCCCGAGTTCCCCGCCACTGGCTGAGCCGATCCCGAGTCCCCCGCCGAGCGGCTATGCCTATCCACCCGCTCTGGCACCAGGTACCCAACCGGATGTGCCGCCGCCAACGACCCTTCCCCCGTCGCTTGCCCCGCAATTGCCCCCGGGGCTTCAGACCTTGCCGCAGGGCGGCCTGCCGATTCGGTGAATTCTGGCAATGCCACGCACAAACAGTCCCGGCTAACCAGGGTTATTCATGGGTGGCACGCTCAGAGCGTAGCGATGGGCGTGGTGACCTGACCATCCACGCCCATCGCTACGCTCTGAGCGTGCCACCCAATACATAGTGTCTCTGAGGGGTGTCTCTGGGGGGGCTGTCTTCAACTTGTTCGTCTGCAAGGAACTACGAGCGATCAACAAAGGCCTGTGAACAATCCCGTCTAGCGCCGCAGGATCCCCACCGGCGGCAAGCTCTTGGTGCCGTCTTCCGGCTTGATCGCCCCGCGGACGCCCAGGATTTCCGGGTGCCGGGCGATCTTATCGGAGAAGATGCGAGCGTCGTTGACGATGGGACGCAGTTGTTGCGTGAGTTCTTCGACGTTCTTCACCGCCCGATTGACGCTGTGGTAAAGCTCAGGATTGTGGACCAGTTGCCCGATCGTGCCCTTGGAGTTGTTGAGACTCTGGCTGAACACGAGCACCTCCGACATGAGCCGGTCGAGCTTGTCGACGCTCTCGTTCAGGCGGATGAGCGTTTCGCCGCCCTGCTTGCCCAGGATCTCCGTGAATTCCTCCACGTTGCTCAGGTTTCGATCGACAAGGTCCATCGACTGATTCATGCGGCCGATGGCAAGCCGCGTCTCCTGCATCAGTTCCGGCATCTGCTCGAGGGTCGCTTTCAACTCCTCGCGGATCTTCGGATCGCCGATCAGTTCATTCGCAGTATCGGCCAGCCGCGTGATCGCTTCGGCGGTGTCGGCCGTCTTGTCGATGATCCGGCTCATCTTCTCCTTGCGATCCTTGATCTCGTCGTCGGAACCCACAAGGTAGTCGAGCTTGTTCATGAACGCTCCGATCCGATCGCTCGTGGTTCCCACCGAGCTGATTGCATTGGACAGGTTCTGTTCGAGGTTGCCCACCACCTGGATCGGGTCGGGTGCAACGATTCCGTCCTGGGGCAAGGAAACGTCGATTTCTTCCTTGGCTCCCTTCCAGTCGCGCATTTTGACGAATTCAAGAACCGAGTCCCCGAACAGCGTCCGGTTGATGCGGCAGACTTCGTCGTTGAAAAGCTTGCGATCCCGGTCGATTTCGGTGGTCACCAGGGCCCCGCCGTCGTCCAGCAATTCGACTCGGACAACTCGCCCGATGAGAATCCCGCTTTTTCGGACGGGCGAAGCATCCGTAACCCCCGGAGCCTCGGGGAACTTGATGGCAACCCGGTAATTGGGACGCCAGATTCGTTGCAGGCTGAAGAACGAATCCTTCTCCGCGAACAACATGGTGAGCGCGATCGTGACCAGCATCGCAAACAGAACGATGATGCCGGTTCGCCACTGCATGGTCCGGTCGTCCATGACCTAACTCCCGTTGTACTGTCTCAGTTCCATGAGCCGATCGCGCGCTTCGCCGCGGACGAATTGCGATACCCGTGAGTCGGGGGCGTCTTCAATGTCCTGGGGCAGGCCGTCGTAGATAATCTGGGGTTCGTCGTCGTCGAGACGCGCCAGCGGATAGAGCATGACCACCCGATCGGCCACCTTCTGGGCCGTACGCATGTCGTGAGTCACCACGATTCCGGCCACCGGATGCTGCCGCCGGGTGCTGAGAATCAGCTCGTTGATCACGTCGCTCATGATCGGGTCGAGGCCGGTGGTCGGCTCGTCGTAGAGCACGACCTCCGGATCCATCGCCAGCGCCCGGGCCAGCCCGACCCGCTTTCGCATGCCGCCCGACAGTTCCGCCGGCTTCTTGCTGACGATGCTGGTGGGCAACCCAACCTCGGCAAGTCGCGTGACCACGATCTGGCGGACTTCGTCTTCGGTGTAGTCGGTGTGGCGTCTCAAGGGGAAGGCGACGTTCTGGCCGATCGTCATGCTGTCGAACAAGGCGGCCTGTTGAAACACGAATCCGAAACGCGTGCGCGTGGTGGCCAACTCATCGGGATTCAATCCGGCCAAATCTCGCCCGTCGAACGACACCTTCCCGGCTGAGGGCCGAATCAAGCCGATGATCGTCTTCAGCAGCACGGTCTTGCCGCAACCGCTTTCGCCGATGACGGCAACGGTCTGTCCTCGGGCGACGTCGAGGTTGATGTCGCGCAGCACCCGCTGTTGTCCGAAGTGGACGTCGAGATCGCGCAACCGGATCAGCGGTTGCGAGCGGTCGTCTCGGGTAGCCGTATAAAGCGACATAAGTCTCTTCTTGTCACAATCCTGGAGCGTCTAATGCGTAGAACTTTTTTGGTCCGTCCGCCCTACATCAGCGATGCCCCGCCGGGCCAAATCAGGCCGTACACCTGTTCCAGGATGATCGCCAGGACCAGGTCGAGGAACAGGATCACAACGAAGGACAGCACGAACGCGCCCGTGGCGGCCTTCCCCACGCCTTCGGCGCCGGGGTCGCAGGTGAATCCGCGATGGCAGCCGATCAATGCAATGGCCGCTCCGAAAAACAGGCTCTTGAACAGGCCGCTGAACAGGTCGAAGACGCCCACGAACTCGCGGGAGTTCTCCCAGTAGTGGTGAGAATCGATGTTCAGCAGCACCACGCTGTAAAACGCACCGCCAACGACCCCCATGAAATCGGCGGTGGTCGTCAACGCGGGGATAAGAATCAGGCAGGCCAGGAATCGCGGAACGACCAGGTAGTGGATCGGGTTGGCGCCCATGGCGGAGAGGGCATCGATCTGTTCCGTCACCCGCATCGTGCCCAGTTCGGCGGCCATGGCGCTGCCGACCCGGCCGGCGAGCATCGTGGCAGCCAGAACCGGCCCCAACTCGCGGACCAGCGCCATATTGATCACCGCTCCCATGCGGGTCTCCATGCCCAGCATGCGAAACTGGGCATAGCTCTGCACGGCCAGTACCATGCCGATGAACACGCCGGTCAGAGCCACAACCGGAAGGCTGAGCACGCCGATCTGGTAGAAATTCGGTACCAGCGTCCCCTTGAAGGGCCGCCGCGTGAACAGCCACCAGATCGTGAGGAAAGTGAAATTGGAGATGTCGCCCAGCGCGAGAATGGCCTTTTCCACGTTCTCCCCGAGATCGGCGATCCAGTTTGCCGCCCAGTTCATCAGGCGCGCGCCAATCCCGTGGCCTGCGACCGGTTTCCAGGATGAGCTATTGGCGCCCGTTGCCATGATCGACCCAGCGATTCGTCGGATAGTCTCGTTTTGGCATGCTGCGCCAGCAGTGCTTGCATAGGCGCAGCGGTGGAGGTGGAGTTGTACCACAACTCGTACGTTAGTTCGTCCCTTAAAGATTGCGGCTTGAGGGAAGTTTGTGGATTAAACTGATTTGGAGGGATGGTGAAGCTGGAGAATGTTTCTGTGGGTGCTTTGAGCGGTCCACGAACAAAAAAAGAACGCCCACGGCAGTTCCATGGGCGTTCGCGATGAATTGATTGCGTCGGGACGACTGGCCCGACTATTCCGAGCCTGACTTCTCCTCGCCGTCTGCCGCAGCGGCGACAGCCGGACGAGACTCCTCGGCATGACGGGTCGAGCCGACGAAGTCGAGACGCCTCTTGCCCGACACTTCCTTGACCGACACCGTGATCGTGTCCTTGCCCTGGAATTCGCCCTTGAGAAGCTCTTCCGAGAGCGGGTCCTCGACGTAGTTCTCGATGGCGCGCCGCAGTGGGCGGGCCCCGTAGTCGAGATTCGAGCCCCGTTTGATCAACAGCTTCTTGGCCTCGTCGTCGAGAACCAGGCTGAGACCCTTTTCGTGGAGCCGCTCGCGGACCTTGCTCAATTCCAGTTCGATGACGTCGCCCAGGTCGTCCTCCGTGAGGTGCCGGAACACAATCACGTCGTTGACGCGGTTGAGGAACTCGGGACGGAAGTGTTTCTCGATCTGCTCCTGAACGCGATCCTTCATGCTGTCGTAGTTCGCGTCGTCGTCGGGTTTCTGGAAGCCGAAAGCCGACTCATTCTTGATCGCTTCGGCGCCGGCGTTGGTCGTCATGATCAGGATCGTGTTACGGAAGTCGACGTTCCTGCCGAAACTGTCGGTGAGGCGGCCTTCTTCCATGACTTGCAGCAGCATGTTGAAGCAATCGGAGTGCGCCTTCTCGATCTCGTCGAGCAGGATGACCGAGTAGGGACGCCGGCGGATCTTCTCGGTGAGTTGGCCGCCTTCTTCGTAGCCCACGTAGCCCGGAGGGGCGCCGACCAGCCGGCTCACGTTGTGCTTCTCCATGTACTCGCTCATGTCGATCTGAATGAGAGCGTCCTCATCGCCGAACATGAACTCGGCCAGGGCCTTGGCCAACAGGGTCTTGCCGACACCGGTCGGGCCGGCAAAGATGAAGCACCCGGTGGGGCGCTTCGGGTCCTGCAGGCCGCTGCGGCTGCGTCGGACGGCCTTGGAAATCGACTTGATGGCCTCGTGCTGGCTGATGACGCGCTTGTGCAGTTCGTCTTCCATCTGCATCAGACGCATCGAGTCTTCGGTCGTCATCCGCGTGAGCGGAATGCCGGTCATCTTCGACACCACCTCGGCGATCACCTCTTCGTCGACGATGCCGTCGGTCTCGCGGGATTTCTCGCGCCACTGATCGGTGATCTGGCTCTTCTTCTTGCGAAGCTTGTCGGCCTTGTCGCGCAGGGCGGCGGCCTTCTCGAAGTCCTGATCGGCAACGGCCTCTTCCTTCTCCTTGTTGAGCCGTTCGACTTCCTCGTCGATCTCCTTGAGATCCGGCGGCCGGGTCATCGACTTGAGATGGATCCGGGCTCCGGCCTCGTCAATCACGTCGATGGCCTTGTCGGGGAGGCAACGGCCGGTGATATAGCGGTCCGAGAACTCGACGGCCGCCTCCACGGCGTCGTCCGTGATCTGGACGTGGTGGTGCTTCTCGTATCGATCGCGAAGCCCCTTGAGGATGGCGACCGTCTCGGTCTTGCTGGACGGCTCGACCATGACAATCTGGAACCGGCGTTCCAGGGCGGCGTCCTTCTCGATGTACTTGCGGTATTCGTCGAGCGTCGTGGCCCCGATGCACTGGATCTCGCCGCGGGAAAGGGCCGGCTTGAGCACGTTCGAGGCGTCGATGGCCCCCTCGGCTCCGCCGGCACCCACCAGCGTATGCAACTCGTCGATGAACAGGATCGTGTTCTTCGCCCGGCGGACTTCGTTCATCACCGCCTTGATCCGCTCTTCGAACTGCCCGCGGTACTTCGTACCGGCCACCATCATGGCCAGGTCGAGTACCACGATGCGGCGGTCCATGAGCAACTCGGGAACGTTCCCTTCAACCACGCGCTGGGCGAAGCCTTCCACAATGGCCGTCTTGCCCACACCGGCCTCGCCGAGAAGCACGGGGTTGTTCTTCGTTCGCCGACCCAGAATCTGCATCGTCCGCTCGATCTCTTTCTCGCGGCCGATCACCGGGTCCAACTTGCCTTGCTTGGCCAGTTCGGTGAGATCTCGTCCGAAACTGTCCAGCGCCGGCGTCTTGGACTTGCCGCCCCGAGGGGATTCTCCCGGTGCGCCCGGCGTTCCGCCGCCCGATCGTTCCGGCGTCTCGCCCGACTCCATGCCGTGACCCAGCAAGTTGAGCACTTCGTCGCGGACTTCTTCGAGCTTCAGGCCGAGGTTCATCAGAACTTGCGCGGCCACTCCTTCCTGCTCGCGAAGCAGACCGAGCAGGATGTGTTCGGTGCCCACGTAGTTGTGGTTCAGATTGCGGGCCTCTTCCATGGAGTACTCGATGACCTTCTTCGCCCGCGGCGTCTGCGGGAGCTTGCCCATGGTCACCATGTCGGGGCCGCTCTGGACGAGCTTCTCGACCTCCAGCCGGATCTTCCGGAGATCAACGTCCAGATTCTTCAGCACGTTGGCTGCTACTCCGCTGCCCTCTTTGATCAGGCCCAGGAGAATGTGCTCCGTGCCGATGTATTCGTGATTGAACCGCTGCGCCTCTTGGTTCGCCAGTTGCATGACCTTTCGGGCACGGTCTGTGAATCGTTCGTACATCTTGTGCTTCTCTCTGCTACACCATCTCCGTGGCCGGCTCGCGATTGCTGTTCCCCCACGTGGAAGGGGGTGTCGCGACAGGCCATCGGTCTGGGTTTCATGGTTGTGGTCCGCCCCTCGCCATTTCGGCCAAAAGAGGTGGTACCGTAGGCTAATGAATCATATATCGCAAATAGGGCCGGTTTCGTGAAGGCCCTCAAGTTTCTTTGGACTGGTCGGCGGAAAAGTTCAGGCTGCCCGGCTTGCCTCGACCTCTGACGGACCAACGCTGGCGGCCGCTTGCAGATACTTCCTTTCCTGGTGGATCTCCAGCATCCACCGGCGTGCCCCATCCAGAAGCTCTAACCGGTCCAATTGTTGCGATGCTTCCTTGGTGCGGCCAGTATGACGCCAGAGGGTTGCCAGCATAAGCCCCGCCTCTACGTCGCGAGAGTTTTTCTGGAGCAGGTCCGTCAGAACTCGCTCCGTACCGAACCAGTCCCCTCGCAGGTACAATCTCGTTGCATCGCCAAAACTGACCTCGGCGGCCGGGCTTTCTTCAGGATGGAGCAGTCGCAAGGCTCTCCATGTTGCGATGTTGGCGCCCATCCAGAACACGGCAGTAGCCACCCACAGTCCGTTACGTACGTGCGTTGGCAGCAGTTCCGGCCACCACACAGAGGCGAGGATCTGGAGGTTGACAAGCACCGCAAAAACGGCCGCCCACCCCAACCCAAGCCAACTCCCGTTGGCGAGAATGGTTGGCAGCCCAGGCCACAAATAGGCCAGGTACGGCATCCTGCCCATGAGTCGTTCCCTCGGTTCTCCAGCAGATAATCGGTATCCGTCTGCCGGAGAATTGTAGCCCTCGATCCCCGTTGGATCAAGGCAAGTAGCGTCGTCCGTTTAGTTTAGGGCGACAGGACAAACCGGGGATACCGCAATATCCCCACCATTGTGGGAGCGAGTCAAACCGACGATGGCTTGTTTTCCACCTCCTCGATGGAGCATCCGTCCATCCGGTCATCGTTGTCAGTGCCAGGAATTTCTGGGAAATTACCAATATGGACATTGAATTGACTGCAGCAACGCAACGAGTTCTCGCTGTGGCCTCAACCTGGTGCTCGGATTCCTTGCTCGAGGCCCCCGCCGTATTGCTGGGACTGCTGCTGGAGCCCGAATGCCGAGCAGCCCTCATTCTGCGGGCCCATGGGGTCGACGTGGCAACGATCAGGTCTCGCTGGCCCGAGTTGCTCCCGACGACCTCTTGTGCGGCACCGCAGCCCTCTGACTCTAAGGAGGGTACGTGCGGCAGAATGGTTCCCCGTTTTTCCGCCGAAATGGAAACCGCGGTCGCTATTGCCAACGAGTGGTTGGCCGACTTGCCCCGCCCTCTGGCACTCGCCACCGAACACCTGCTCATGGGGCTGGCGGCGAGCGAGGATGAGACCGGATCCTGGCTTCGGCATCAGAACATCCATGCCGAAGGCCTGCGAGATGAGATCCTCAAACAGTACGGACTGTCCGTTTCACCGCCGGAAATCGAGCCCCTGATTCCTGACGAAGTCGTCTCCCCGGTAGCCGAGAATTCGCCACAAACGTCGCCGAAACAGGAACTCGCATCCCGGCATCAAGACTCCCAGCGGTCCATCAAGCTCTTTGACCCAGGGGAGCAGAACGCAAACGTCGTGCGTCTCCTGGATGCATCCGCCAATCGGGCACGAGAGGCCTTGAGGGTCATCGAAGATTACGTTCGGTTCGTGCTGGACGACGGACACTTGACGGAACGTCTGAAAACCCTCCGTCACAAGCTGACATCGGCTCTCGCGGTACTTCCAATCTCCGACCGCTTGGCCGTCCGCGACACGCAGGCCGACGTAGGGACAACCATCAGCACCGATGCGGAACTGGTTCGCCAAGACGCCGCTGATGTGCTGACCGCCAACTTCACGCGACTCCAAGAAGCTTTGCGTAGTCTGGAAGAATTTGGAAAAATAGATAATATAGTTCCTTCTCGGGTGATCGAGCAACTCAGATATGAGACCTACACACTCCACAAGGCCGTGCAAGGAACAACCGAGAGCGTGAATCGGCTGGACGGGACACGTCTGTATGTGCTTGTCGATGGTCGCTCGACGGTCGAAGCATTCGACAAACTCGTGTCGTCGCTGGTTCAGGTGGGAGTCGACGTGATTCAGTTGCGCGACAAGACGCTCGCAGATCGGGAACTGCTCGAGCGGGCCCGGCGACTGCGCGACTTGACGGCGTCGAGCGACACCCTGTTCGTGATGAACGATCGTCCGGATCTTGCGGTGCTGGCTGCGGCCGACGGCGTCCACGTCGGCCAGGAGGAGTTGACCGTGCGCGACGTGCGACAGATCGTCGGTCCTCGCATGCTCGTAGGGGTGTCGACTCACAATCTCGACCAGGCTCGGCAGGCGGTGCTGGACGGAGCGAGCTACTTGGGAGTCGGACCGACGTTTCCGTCAGGCACCAAGTCTTTCAGCGAATTTCCCGGCGTGGAGTTCGCCAGGAGTGTTGCGTCCGAAATTCGCCTGCCGGCCTTCGCGATCGGGGGAATTGACGCGTCGAACCTCGACGAGGTGCTTGCAGCAGGAATCGGCCGCGTGGCGGTGAGCGGGGCCGTTGTCGCTGCCAAGGATCCGGCCGATGCCGCCCGCACCCTGCTCGATCGGCTCAAGGCACGCAAGTCATGATTCTGCACGTCGACATGGACGCCTTCTACGCTTCGGTCGAACAGCGGGATCGGCCCGAATTGAAAGGACAGCCGGTGATCGTAGGAGGCACTCCTCAGGGCCGCGGCGTCGTCTCGGCCGCCAGCTACGAGGCCCGCCGCTACGGCGTCCACAGCGCCATGCCCGCCGCCACGGCCGTCCGCCTGTGTCCCCACGGAGTGTTCTTGCGCCCGCGAATCGGTTACTATGCCCATATATCGGAGCAAATTCGGGCGATCTTCGACCGCTACACGCCGCTCGTCGAACCGCTCTCCCTGGACGAAGCCTTTCTGGACGTTCGTGGAAGCGTTCACCTGTTTGGCCCGCCGCTGGAAATCGCCAGGCAAATCAAGTCCGCCATTCGCGAGGAACTGAACCTGGTCGCTTCCGTGGGCGTAGCCCCCAACATGTTTCTGGCCAAGATAGCCAGTGACTTGGAGAAGCCCAATGGTCTGGTCGTTGTGGAACAAGGAGCGGAACAGGCATTCCTCGATCCGTTGCCCGTTGGGCGACTCTGGGGTGTGGGGCGGGTGGCCGGGCGCGCGTTCGAGCAACTCGGCATACACACGATCGGGCAATTGCGCAGAATGCCCGTGGATGTGCTGGTCTCGAAGTTCGGTTCCGTCGGCGAGCACCTGTGGAATCTTGCCCACGCACGGGACGACCGATCCGTCGTGCCGGAACACCAGGCCAAGTCGATTTCGCACGAGACGACGTTCGAGCAGAACATCTGCGATCGGCAGGTCTTGAGAGCCTGGCTCCTGGATCTCACCGATCAGGTTTCACGCCGCGTGCGGTCCCACGGGCTTCGCGGCAAAACGGTCCAACTGAAGGTGCGGTTCAGCGATTTTCGCACGATCACCCGCTCCCAGTCGTTGCCGGAACCGACCGACGTGACGGACGAGATCTGGGAGGCCGCGAGCCGGATGTTCGACCAGCGTCTTCCCGACCCGCTTCCGGCGGTGCGCCTGCTCGGAATGGGCGTAAGCTCGCTGGACCAGTCGGGCGAGCAGCAGGCGCTCCTTTTCGACGGCGACGAGCGGCAGCGGCAGAGCCGTTTGGACCAGGCAACCGATCAGATACGGGCCCGTTTCGGCGCGGAGGCAATCGGCCGGGCGGCTGCCATCGATCATCACAGAAAGGACGAGCCGTGAAATACGAAGTCGAGCAGAAACACCCGGTGGACGAATTCGAATCGCTCGCGGCCAGACTCGCCCTCATGGGAGCGAGAATCGGTCCGGCCCAGGAGGAACTCGATCTTTACTTTGCGCATCCTGTCCGCGACTTCGCCGAGACGGACGAAGCCCTGCGAATTCGACGCAAGGGCGTCAAGACCCTGATTACCTACAAGGGCCCGAAGATCGACACGACCACCAAGACTCGCCGCGAAATCGAACTCCCCTTGGGCGACCGGCCGGAGACCCCCGAACAATGGTGCGAACTGCTGAGCGTGCTCGGATTCACGGCCGTGGCCGAGGTCCGCAAGACGCGGCGCAAAGCGGAAGTCCCCTGGCAGGGCGAGACCGTGGTCCTGACGCTCGACGACGTGGACCGCGTGGGAACCTTTGTCGAACTGGAGATCGAGGCTTCCGAAGAGGGCGTCGAACAGGCGAAATCCCGTCTGGCGGCCCTGGCCGATGAACTCGGCCTCAAAGGCTCGGAACGACGCAGTTATCTGGAACTCCTGCTCGAACGGAAATAGTCCCGTCAGAGCCAGGGTGGCACGTCCCAGAGCCCCCTTGAGTCATTTGAAAGCAACAGTCGAGGGAAGACGAATGAAGCGGCTGGCGATCCGTGTTCTGTTCACCGTCAATGTTGTCACAGCAGTCTCCGCGGCATTCTGCGGCGAACCGGCGGTCACTCCGCTGCCCCAGGCCCATGCCCACAACGATTACCGCCACGATCGCCCGCTGTTGGACGCGCTCGACCACGGGTTCTGCAGCGTCGAAGCCGACATCTATCTGGTCGACGGGCAGCTCCTGGTCGGACACGACCGATCCGAACTGACACCCCAGCGGACCTTGGAATCGCTGTATCTTGCACCGCTTGATGCACGGGTTCAGGCCGACGGAGGCCGGATCTATGCGGGCGGCCCGACGATCACGCTCTTCATCGACATCAAGACCGACGGGCCGGACACATGGCCGGTCCTTCACCAGGCTCTCGCCCGTCATGCCGAGATGTTAACACGTGTTGAACGAGATCGCGTCACCCAGGGCGCCGTGACCGTCGTCGTCAGCGGCAATCGTCCCGTCGAGGAGATGGCCGCGACATCGCCCCGATACGCGGGAGTCGACGGCCGGTTGAGCGACCTCGAGTCGGATGCCCCCGGTCACTTCATGCCGCTGATCAGCGATCAATGGTCCCGCCACTTCAAGTGGAAGGGGAAGGGGGCGATGCCGGAGGAAGAGCGGGTGAAGTTGGCTGAGATGGTCCGGCGGGCTCACCAATCGGGGCGTCGAATTCGCTTCTGGGCGACGCCCGACGTCGAGCCCATGTGGCGCACTCTGCGCGAGGCCGGCGTCGATCTGATCAACACCGATGATCTTGAAGGTTTGAGCCGGTTCCTGCGTTCAGGACGGTAGCATCGTAGCAATGCTTGCCGCTGGCGATCTGGTGCCCAATAATACTGGAGTCGTCTGCAGCCTGAATCGCAGGCGGAAGGCACTACATTGGCTGTGTGCCTGCGACTCGCTTCAACAAGTACTCGAGAAGTGCGATCATGAACATCTTCCGCATCCTCCTTGCCGAGATCTCGTTTCGTAAGCTGAATTTCACCCTGAGCCTCTCGGCCGTGATGGTGGCCGTGGCACTGTTCGTGGCCGGGCCCATGCTGGTCGAGGCGTATCAGCAGCAGACCCAGCAGGAAGTGGACCATTGGCAGGGACTGATCAACGAATCGGAAAAGGGAGTGGCCGAGATTCGAGAAGGAATGAAGAAGGTCGAGGACTCGACCAAAGCGCAACTCGCAGAGCTGAGCGACACGACCCGCAAGGTGACGCTCGGACTGGGGTTCAACCTGATGATCGTTCACAAGGACACGAACATGGCCGACTTTTGGGCTTCCGACTACGCGGCCATCGACATGCCCGAAGAATACGTGGATCGCCTGGCCAACGACTACAACCTGACGATGGTCGTACACATCGTTGCCACACTCCAGGAGAAGATCGAATGGCAGCAGCGTAAAGTATTACTCGTCGGTTATGCACCGGAGGCGACCCAATCGCATTTGCGCAAGAAGGCGCCCATGGGCTACATCGTCAAGCCGGGTACGGTGTTCCTTGGATCGGAACTGGGCGTCGGCCATCAGGTCGGCGAGACGATCGAGATCCCTGTCCGCGGCTCCGACGCGCCGAAGCAGTTTGAGATTGCCCAGATCCTCCCCGAGCAGGGCAGCAAGGACGACATTTCGATCATCATGCACCTGAAAGACGCCCAGGAAGTTCTCGACAAAAAGGGACGGGTCAATCAGATCCTGGCTCTCAACTGCCACTGCGCTGAAGCAGACCGCCCCAAAATTCGGGCCCAACTCGAAGAGGCTCTGCCGGAAGCTCGTGTTACCGAGTTTCGCACCAAGTTTCTCGCCCGGGCTGAGCAGCGCGACGCCGTGGCAAGCAGCAGTGCCCAAGTGCTGGGTGAGATGCAGGCCAACCTCGCGGCTCGCGAGAAGATCCTCGAGGAACGCAGGACGACCGCGGCCAAGGCGGCCGAATCGCGCCAGCACCTCGAGAAACTCCTGAAAACCCTCTCGGACGTGATCACCCCGTTGGTCGTTCTGGCGGCCGCCGTCTGGGTCGGCTTGCTGGCATTGTCGAACGTGCGCGAACGACGAACCGAGATCGGTGTCCTGCGAGCCCTCGGCAAGGGAACGGGCACCATCGTCGCCCTGTTCCTCGGCAAGGCCGTGCTGCTGGGCCTGGCCGGCGGATTGATCGGCTTCGGATTCGGCACCCTCCTCGGAACGGCTCTGGGCGAGTCGGCCCTGGGCCTGGGCGTCGATCTGTTCACGCCCCGATTGGACGTCTTCCTCTACACCCTGATCGGCGCCCCCCTCCTGGCCGCCTTGGCCAGCTATCTGCCCACACTGGCCGCCGTAATCGAAGATCCGGCCATCGTCCTGCGCGAACCGTAGCCCCCACTGGAGTTCGTGAAGTTGCACTATCACAGAGTTGCCCGAAGAGACGTAGGTTGGCTCTCCTGAGTCGACCATAAGAACTGCCGGAAAACGCGGCTTCCGACAGCCCAGCCACGAAATAGCGCAACTTCAGAAGTTGGGGGCCAGGCCTTCAGCCTGCTATCACAGCCCTCGCGCGGCTAGGACTCCTGTTTGGCACCATCGTCAACCTTCGCAGCACGCTCCGACCACTCCGCCCAGATCCGCGCCAGTATCGTGCCGGTGAACATGCAGCCAAACGTGTAAAGGGCTGCCGGCAAGGCGATTCTCTCGTCGGGAAACAGCCCCATGGCGAGCGTCGTGCCCAGCCCGGCGTTCTGCATCCCAATCTCCAGAGTCAGGGCCCGGCGCATCGGATTCGGCAGCCGCATCAGACGTCCGCCGCCGTAGCCGGCCGCGTAGCCGGCCAGATTCACCGTCAGCAGGGCAACGACCAACCGCGTCTCCAATTGGGAGACTCCCCCTCGATTGACTCCCACGACAACGGCGATGATCCACAGGATCGTCAGATTGGCGATGATCGCTCCGAGCAGTCGGGCGCCTGTAGCCCAGATCGGCCAGATCCGCGAAAGCACGTGTCCTATGACCACTGGCAAGACGACCATCCAGCAGAGATCGATAAAGACCTTTCCAACCGGGAAATCGACGACCAATCCGCCCAGCGCCAGCCACAGCACCCAGGGCACCACCAGCGGCGACAGAATCGTCGCCGACGTCGTCAAGCTGACGGAATAACTCACGTTTCCCCGGGCGATCATGGTCAGCACGTTGGAGGCCATGGCCCCGGGAACGCAGCCGACCATGATGATGCCGATCATCCACGGCCCTTCCAGGCCGAACAATCGTCCGACCCAGTAGGCAAGCAGGGGCATGGCCGAATACTGGACCGCTGTGCCGCCCAGCACGGTCGGCCAGCGGCGGAAGACCATCACGACCTCGTCAGGAGGCAGCAGCGAACCGATCGCCAGCATCGTCACCGCGATCATGGTGCCAAGCCAGCCCTTGGTTGCCACGAACGGGTCGAAGGCTGCACCGTCCAACCCGAGAGAATTGAACCAGGCAGGCCAGCAGTAGGCCACCCAGCAAAGCAGCACCAGCCACACGAGGAGAAAACGTTCGAGAACGGCCTGGAATCGGTTGGCTGACTTGGTCACAACAAGAAATCTCCCGTATCCGGTGGCTGCACCAAGTGCGAAGCGCAAGCGAGGACAGCGAGCCGGCCACTCCCGCCCGCGTCGCTCCTCAAGTGTACCTCCGTCGCCGGGCCAAGCAAACACGAATCACAACACTTAAGCCGTTCTCCGTCAACGCCTTTCGTCGACAGAAACTTGCACTATCCCCGGCAAGACCGATGTGGCATACTGGCACAATCGTGCCCCAGGCGACGGGAATCGCCGCCATGGTCTGTTCGTATGGAGACGAAGATGGAACGGAAGCCGCCAAGAATCTTCTTCAGCGTCGGTGAGCCAAGCGGCGACATCCACGGAGCCAATCTGATCCGGCAATTCAAGGCCCGCGATCCCGACATCGAGTGTGTGGGTTATGGCGGTCCCAAAATGGCGGAAGCCGGCTGCCGGTTGCACACCGACCTGACGGCATTGGCCGTCATGTGGCTGTTTCGGGTCCTTGTGAATCTGCACAAGTTCTGGGGCCTGGTCAGTCGAGCGGATCGATACTTCCGCCACCATCGCCCCGACGCCGTCGTCCTCATCGACTACCCGGGCTTCAACTGGTGGATCGCCCGGCGAGCCAAGGTGCACCATATCCCTGTGTTCTACTACACGCCGCCTCAGATCTGGGCCTGGGCCCAATGGCGGATCAAGAAGATGCGGCGGTTCGTCGACCACATCCTGGCCGCCCTCCCCTTTGAGGCCGAATGGTTCCAACAGAAGGGCTGCAACGCCACCTTCGTCGGGCACCCCTACTTTGACGAAGTCGAACGGGAACCACTGGACGAAGCGTTCATGCAGCAATTCCGCGACCGGCCCGGTCCGTTGGTCACCATCCTGCCGGGCTCGCGGACGCAGGAGGTGGAGAAGAACCTGGCGGCCTTCCTGGACGCCGCAGAAAAAGTGCGCAAGCAGGTGCCGGACGCCCGCTTTGCGGTGTCGCCCTTCCGCGAGAAGCACGCCCAGGCGGTTCGGGAGATGCTGGCGAAACGTGGCATCGACGCGACGGTCCACGTGGGCAAGACGCCCGAACTAATCCACTTGGCCGACTGTTGCATGGCCGTTTCCGGATCGGTCTCGCTGGAGTTGCTGTTTCACGCCAAGCCGACCGTCATTCAGTACAAGATCACGCCCCTGGAGTTCTTCGTGCAGAAGTTCTTCCGCAAAGTGAAGTACATCACGCTGGTCAATCTGCTGACGGCCGACGAACTGTTTCCAAAAGACGTGACCCCCTACGATCCGTCGCAGCCCGACGCCGATCGCGTCTTGTTCCCCGAATACCTGACCTGCGAGGACAAGTCGGCCCAGGTGGCGGCCCACGTCGTCCAGTGGCTCACCGACGATTCGGCCAGACGCCGCCGGGTCGCCCAACTGGAGGCCCTGCGTGAGAAGGTCGCTCACGGCGGAGCGGCCGCCCAGGCGGCCGATTACATCCTGGGGACCCTGCAGAACCAGGAAATCCGCCCGCCGCGGCCACATTTTCTTGGGAAGTCGAGAAATGCTACAATGGAATGCTCGTGAGTACTCCGTTCGACTGACCCTCGGAGCTTGGTTACGTGCTACTTGGTGAACCTCCACGTTCAGCCGGCGATCTCCACTTCCGGCTCTTCGGCATCCCCGTGCGGGTTCATCCGTACTTCTGGCTGGTTGCCGTCATGCTTGGCCTGGGTCCGGACTCGCAATTGAGCGACATTCTTATCTGGGTCGTTGCTGTCGTCATCTCGATCCTCATTCACGAGTTGGGCCACGCACTACTGATGAGGGCGTACGGCCTATGGCCCTGGATCACCCTCACCGGTTTCGGCGGTCTGGCCTCGGCCGATCCGGCCGGTGCCCAACGGATTGGCACCGCCGGCAATGTCCTCATCTCCTTCGCCGGCCCCGCCGCGCAATTCGTTCTGGTGGCAGGACTTGCAGCGGCACTTAAGGCCCTGGGGTACAGCATCACCCTGGATACGAGCGGTATCGTCCCGCTCGTGTATCCGGGCGAACCCGTGGCTTCGTGGGGAGTGTCGATGCTGCTCATCTATCTCATGACTGCCAGTGTGTCTTGGGCGGTGCTCAATCTGATTCCGGTCTATCCGCTCGACGGAGGTCAGATCGCACGCGATTTGTTCCTGGCAGCAAGTCCGCGCAACGGAATCACTCGGTCGCTGATCCTGTCCATCGTCGCCGCAGTTGCCGTCGCCGTTGTCGCTCTGTCGAACGGCAGCAAAGTCTTGGCGCTCATGGCCGGCTTGCTGGCCTACAGCAACTACGCCGCACTCCAGGCCTATCGCAATCAGCGCGGTTGGTAGAAACGCCGTGTCAGCGGACGTCGATCGCCGGTCTTGCGGGAGAATTCTTTAAGAAAACTCGCGGGAAGCTGCCGATAAGAGATGGCAATATCTTGCGGGGGGGCCGGGCTCTCTCGCAGGTTGGAGCCGGGTGATGGATTTCGGCTCCAGTGTAACCCTAGGCTCTAGGACGGAGATCCTCCAATGCCGAAGAAAGCAGCCAAAAAAGCGGTGAAGAAGGTCGCGAAGAAGAAAGCAGCCAAGAAGGCGCCAGCCAAGAAGGCCGCCAAGAAAGCGCCGGCCAAAAAGGGCTGTTGCTGCTGCAAATAATGTCCGGGTTCCCTGGCAAAGCGTGAACGGAGAAGAGGCACTATACTTGCGCCCGAATGAGCATAGTGCCTCACCTCTGTGCCGATTTCAGGGAAAAGGTGACAGTCGCGTCTTGCCTCTTGGAATCGAGCAACTCAGCCCAACACCGAAAGCGACGGCATGGGCGGCTTCTGACGCCGCTGAGACACGATCTTCTTGACCAGATTCGTGCACAGGTCTTCCAGGTAGGGAGCGACCGTCTTGTCGTCGAAGCAGGATGCCAGCGTGCCTTCGTCGCCGCGAATCCGCATCTGCATGTTAATCGGCACTTCCCCGAGGAAAGGCACGTTCAACTGCTCGGCCCTCGCCTTCGCACCGCCGCATCCGAAAATCTCGTGCCGGCTGTTGCAGTTCGGGCAGGTGAAATGGCTCATGTTCTCGACCATGCCGAGAACCTCGATATTCACCTTGCGAAACATGGCGACGGCCTTGGTGGCGTCCAGTAGCGCCACGTCCTGCGGCGTGCAGACGACGACGGAACCCGTCAGTGGCAGAAGTTGCGAGAGCGTGATGGCGATGTCGCCCGTTCCCGGCGGCATGTCGATGATCAGGTAGTCGAGGTCGCCCCAGTTCGTATCCCGCAGAAACTGCGTGATCGCTCCGTGCAGCATGGGCCCCCTCCAGATCACCGCCTCCTCGGCCGGAACCAGCAGGCCCATCGAAAGAACCTTCATGTTCCCGACGTCGACCGGCTGGATCTTCCCGTCGATCATGGTGGGACGCTGCTCGGTGCCCAGCAGGTGCGGTATGCTCGGGCCGTACACGTCGGCGTCCATCAACCCCACCTTCGCTCCCGCCCGCGACAGCCCGACGGCGAACGACGCTGCGATCGTGCTCTTGCCCACGCCCCCCTTTCCCGAACCCACCGCGATCACGGCCTTGGCAGACAGGCCGACCTCCCCAAGCTTCTGCGGGGCGCGGTGGTGTTCGACCAGGTCCACGTCGACCTCGGTTAACTGAGGAAAATGTCTCCGGATATGCTCCACCAGATCGGCCCGTGTCTGTTTCCACAACGGGGCGGAGAACGTCGTCAGACCCAGCGTCAACGCCAGCTTGTCGCCGTCGAGCTTCAGGTCCCGGACCTGTTCGAGCGTCACAATGCCGCGCCCGGCTTCCGGATCGGTGAATTCGTTGAGCACTTGCTCAACCGCCTGCTGGGTCAATGGGCCATCGCTCACTTGCTTGCTCCTAGGGGTGTGCGGCTGTCAAAATGGGCCTTCCGCATTCGGTCCTGCATGCGTTTCACGCATAGCCGTTCGTCGAACGTACAAGCCTCGTCACGAACGCCCTGTTCCGGCTCGTTCCGCCGCCCTTGGCCAGGGCAGGCGAGCCCATACTCGCTGTTCCGGAGTCAGCGACGGCTCGGGCACTTGTTCCAGGTGCCGGCGGATAATCTCGACGATCGGCGCCAATTCCCGTGGCGACGTGCACAGCCAGACAATTCCCGCCTCGAGAATCTGCCAGCGGTGCGGTTCCGCCTTCCGATCGGCCACGGCAAGGATCCGTACCGCCGGAAACTCGCGCCGCATGCGGCCTACCAGTCGGACAACGTCCGCAGACGTCGATTCTGTCCACAGGGCAACCACGATCGAAGCGGGGCTCGCCGCAATCATCGTGCGGCAGGCCTGAAAGGTGCGAGCCTCGTACACCCGAGGCCCCTCAGACCTAAACAGACGACGCAAATGCCGTGCCCAGGAACCGTCACTCTCCCAAACGACCAACTTCGCCGGCTCGTAGGGGACGGTTCGCTGCGAATCGCCGTTCTGAAGCGTCTCATTCATGGTAGAAGTGTGGGGGACCGTTGGCAAGGTATCAGCCTGTCTCGTCGTCGTCCGATTCCTCGTCGACCAGCCCCAATTGGACCAGTCGGCGATAGAGCCGGGGCCGATTCAGCCCGAGCAGCCAGGCCGCTTTCGTCTTGTTGCCTTTAGCCTGAGCCATGGCTCGCGCGATCAGTTCTCGCTCGATCGCCGCCAGATACTCGTCGATCTGGATCGTGGTCTCTTTGCGCCGCGGATGAGCGGCCGCGTCGAGCGCCAACCGAATGTTCTCCGGAATGTCGCACGGCCGAATCTCGGGGCTTTCTGCCTGCTGATGGGCCGACGCAATGGCCGCCGAGAGCTCATCCAGGCTGCCCGGCCAACCATATGCAGCCAGCATGTCGAGCGTCTCCGACGCTGCCCCGCCAATCTGCTTGCCCCCCTCCGCGTTGATCTGTTCGATGAACGTCTGAACGAGCAGCGGAAGGTCTTCGATCCTCTCGGCCAGGGCCGGCAGCTCAATCTCCAGCGTACTCAGGCCGAGTGCAAGTCTCGTGTCGTATTCCCCCTGCCTGGCCAGTTCAACCAGGCGACGTGTCGACGTCGCCATGATCCGCAAAGGAAAGGGGCGTTCGAACAGCACGTGCGCCAGTTCCCGTTGCGCCTCGGGGCTGATCGTGTCCACTCCGTTGAGCAACAACGTGTTCTGCCCGGGACGATCGCTGCCAGTGTCTTGTGCGGCCAGGGCGATCACCGTCGAGCGGACCAGATCGCCGCCCAGCACCGCGCAATCGAGCGGGACAACGGCGCCGGCATGCTCGCCGTCGCCGGCAAAATGGACGGTTCTTGCCAGCCGTTCTTTGCCGCTTCCCTTGGGGCCGACGATCACGACACTCGATCGCGTGCCGGACGCCAAGGCCGCCTGGGATCGGGCTCGCCGAATCGCCGGACTCGTTCCCACAAGTCGATCCGGCAGGTGCTCCGCCGCCTGCCGCCGATGGAACTCGCGAAGCTGTTCGTGGAGCGACTGCGATTCGCTCTGCCGCGGCTCGCCGGGCGCCGTTTCCTGAAAATCGTCGGGCAGGTCCAGTTCGTCGACCACCGCAACCACGGCGATCAATTCGCCGACGTCTCCCAGAGGGTGGAACACAGCCTTCCTCCGGCGCGTGTGTCCCTGCTCGTCGTTCCGGACCACCAGCCCCGTGCATCGCCGGCCCGAGAAGGCCGCCGGCGGCGGGCACAGGCCGGCAGTCAACGCGTCGATTCCCGCCGCCTCGGGAGCGCTGTGGTAGGCGCAGCGCCGCCCCAACAGATCGTCGGCCACTGCCCCAAGCCAACGGCGAAAGGCCGCGTTGTAGAAGACGATCTTCCGGTCTTCGTCCAGAATGTAAAGGGGCTGCGACGCTCCATCCAGCAAGCGTCCCAAAGCCGGCCCCCGGTTTCGCGCCCGAGACATCGGAATCGGTTGTTGGGGTTCAGGGTTCAGGAGTCAGGGCGTTCGGAGGTGCCTGGTTGTCGACGACCTGACTTGCGTTCTCCGGAACGGCCTGATCAGCCGAGTCGTACCACGGCATGGGAAATACCCCGATCGCCAACACGAGCAGACCACAAATGACCGCGGCCGTCAACGGACCGGTTCCGGCGGCGTTGGATCTGACTCTACCCAACGGCATGCGGAAGAACATCGCGCCCACGATCCGCAGATAATAGGCGGCCGCAATCGCCGCGTTCACGACGCCGATGATCGCCAATCCTACGAACCATTCCCGCACCCCCGGACCGCTGCCGTGTACCCCGAGCGCACCGCCAAACAAGGCCAGCTTGCCCCAGAAACCCGCCAAGGGAGGAATGCCGGCCAGACTGAACATGAAAGCTGCAATCAACCAGGCCAGCAGGCGTTGCCTCGGTACCTCGCTCCATGCCAGCCCCGCCAGGCCGTCGACGTGCTCGAGCGGCTGGTCCGAACTGCCGAGGCAATTCAACGCGGCAAACGTGCCCAACGTGGCTACGCTGTAAACCAGCAAGTAAAACAGCAGCGCCGCCGTGCCGTCGAAGGCCCCCGGGGCCCCCGAAGCGGTCCCCAACGCCACCGTCAAACCGATCAGCATGTATCCGGCGTGGGCGATGGAGGAGTAGGCCAGGAGCCGTCGCAGATTGTCCTGCCACAGGGCGAGCACGTTCCCCGTGGTCATGGTCAGTACCGCCAACGCCATCGCGATCCGCCAAGTGTGAGAGGGGAGGCCTTCCGTCGCCACCAGGACCAGCCGGATCAGCGCAATGAAACCCGCCAGTTTCGGAGCCACCGAGAGCAGGGCCGCGTTCGAGTTGGACGTCCCTTGGTAGACGTCGGCGGCATAAAAATGGAACGGCACGGCCGCGATCTTGAAACTCAACCCGGCAAAGAGGAACACCGCCGCCAGGCGTCCGGCCGACGCCAGCGGATTGGCCGCGTCGCCCAATCGGGCCTGGATCACGCCGAGAGACGTCGATCCCGCCGACCCGTAAAGGAAACACAAACCGAAGAGCAAGATTGCCGAGGCCAGGATGCTGAGATAGAAGTACTTGGCAGCCGACTCGCGGCCTTCGATCGTGCGCCGTCCCACAAACAACAGGATATAGGTGGGGATGGAGATCAACTCGAGTCCCAGGAAGACCAGGATCAACTCGCCCGAGACGCTCACGAGCATCATCCCCGCCACGACCAGTAACACCGAGCCTACCAGCTCGGGCGCGTCGCGATCGCTAGTCGGACGCCACGACAGCAGGACGAGAATCACGCTCAATCCCAAGGCAAGCCAGCGAGTCCACACCGCCAGGTTATCGAGCAGCAGCGGATCGGCCGATGCGAGCGGCGTGGTCGTTGCCAGGCACCCGCCTGCCAGCCCGAGGCCCGCCAGGGCCACCCACGACCAGGAGGCACGCGGCGCGGCGAAGGCCCCGGCGACGTAGACGAACACGGCCGTCACGACGACGAGCATCTCCGGACCAAGCTGCCAAACCACCTCACTCGTCACGCGATTCTTCTCCCCTTGGTAATGCACCTGGCTGAGAGATCAATTCGACCGCATGGAGCCGCTCCTCGCCGTCCGACAGTCGCATCGCGCCGACCGTCAAACGATCCAACGTCGGCCCCATCCGTTCCAGAAAGAACGAGGGTTGCAGGCCTATCCAGAAGATCAGCACGACCAATGGAACCAGCGACGCAACTTCCCGCGATGACAGATCGCGGATCGGCTCCTCCTGTCCCCGGTGATGTTCGACGGCCGGTTCCCGAACGGGACCGAAAAACACCCGCTGGAACATCCACAGCATGTACCAGGCTCCCAGCACGACGCCGAACACGGCCAGAACGGAAACGGCGCGATAGACGATCGCCGGCCCGGTCAGGTCCTGGGCCCAGGCACGTTGAAAGGCCCCCACGAGAATCAGCAACTCGCCGGCAAATCCGTTCATGCCCGGCAGCCCGATGCTCGATAGGGTCATCAGCAGCATGAAAAACGATAACACCGGCAACCGCCGCGCCAGGCCGCTGTAGGCCTTGATTTCGCGCGTATGGTAGCGTTCGTACAACATGCCGACCAGGGCGAACAGTCCGCCCGTCGACAGGCCGTGGTTGATCATTTGCAGCACGCCGCCGTCGATCCCCGTTCGATTGAGGGCGAAGATGCCGAGCATGCAGAAACCCAGGTGACTCACGCTCGAATAGGCGATGAGCCGTTTGATATCCGACTGGGCCAGGGCAACGAGCGCCCCGTAGATGATTCCCGCGGCCGACAACCCCAGCATCCAGGGCATGCAGATCACGGCCGCATCGGGGAGGAGCGGCAGACTCAGGCGAACGAAGCCGTAGGTGCCGATCTTCAATAGCACGCCCGCCAAAAGCACGCTTCCGGCCGTAGGGGCTTCGACATGAGCGAGCGGCAACCAGGTATGTAGCGGGAACAACGGTACCTTGACGGCAAACCCGGCAAACAGGGCGGCGAAGACGACCACTTGCAGCGGCACCGGCATGGGATGCTTCACCAGCCCCTCGGTCAGCTCGGGGATCGAAAACGTCATCGCCGACGAATGCTCGAAATTCCACCACACCACGGCCAGCAACCCCAGAAACGTCAGCACGCTCCCGGCCAATGTGAACAAAAAGAACTTGATCGCCGCGTAGCGCCGCTCGCTGCTTCCCCACACGCCGATCAGGAAGAACAGCGGGATGAGCGTAGCCTCAAAGAAGACGTAGAACAGAATGATGTCCCGGGCGCAGAACACGCCGGTCATGCCGGTCTGCAGAACCAGCAGGAGCGCGTAGTAAGCTCGGCAATAACGGTCGATCGCCTTCCAACTTACGGCAATCGCCAGGATCATGAGCAGCGACGTCAAACCGAACAGCCACAGGCTGAGTCCGTCCAATCCGAGGCTGAAAGAGACGTCCACCCGGCCCGCCGTGTCGCCGAACCACAGGCTGGTTTCGGAGACGGCGAACTCGTCGGCCCCCGCGGGGAAAGCACCCACGAGAAGCACCGTCAGGACCAGTGCCAGCAGCGACGTCACCAGCGCCGTCCACCGGCTGAAACTCCGCTCCGCTTCCGCCCGGCGCGACCCAAACAGCGCAATCGCCACCGCTCCCACAGTCGGCAGGAAGACGACAATTCGCAACAGGCTCGACCAGTCAAACATCAGCTTGCAGATTCCAGTCAAACAACATGACGTTCATAGCTCACAGCTCATTGCTCACAGCTCATTGCTCATTGCTCACAGGTCATTGCTCATTGCTCACATCCACCCCCAGCCCATAAGCACAGCGGCCAGGAGAACCAACAGTCCAAGCACCATTCCGACGGCATAAAACGGGACAAGCCCGTTCTGCAACGGCCTTAGTCCGGCGCCCAGCATCGGCGGCATCCGGCCCACGAAGTTCACCGCACGATCGATCACGTTCCGGTCAATCCAGTAGCTCGCCGCCGCAATGCCCTGCAAGGGCCAGACGAAGAGCATCTGGTAGATTTCGTCAAAGAAGAATTTCTGCTTCGACAGAGGATAGAACCCCAACGCTTCTGCCGTCTTGCGAGTCGCGTCGGCCACCGGCCTTCTCGCGGGCCAATAGAACACGGCCGCCAACCCGATTCCGGCAGCCGCCACGACCTCGCTGGTGAGCATGACCTTCCAGTGAACGCCTTCGTGAATGTGTTCGTGGGCGTGACGGCTCAAGTAGGCAATCGACGGCGTCTGCCCGAGGAACTCGGCAAACCCGTGGGTGAGTTCAAAATAGACGCCGACCACCGCGGAGCAGACAGCCAGCACGACAAGCGGAAGCGTCATCGCGTTGGGCGACTCGTGGGCATGGTGCCCCGCTTCACTGGGGATCTCTTCCGGTCCATAGAAGGTGCAGAAGAACGCCCGAAACGTGTAGAACGCCGTGAGCAATGCGGTGAACACAGCAACCAGGTAGAGCCAGCGATAAAGGGTACCTTCCTGCTCTTCGACGGCTGCGAGAATCAAGTCCTTACTGAAGAACCCCGACAACGGCAGAACTCCGCTCAAAGTCAGACAGCCCACGAAGAACGTCCAGTGGGTCACCGGCATGATTCGTTTCAATCCGCCGAAGCGGCGGATGTCGATCACGCCCCCCATGGCATGCATCACGCTTCCGGCCCCCAGGAACAGCAGGGCCTTGAAGAAGGCGTGCGTGAACAGGTGGAACATGCCGGCCGTGATTCCCAGCACCGTTCCGACGCCCAGGCCGAGGAACATGTAGCCGAGTTGGCTGATCGTCGAGTAGGCCAGGATGCGTTTCAGGTCGGTCTGCGTCAGGGCCACCAGTGCCGCCATCAGGGCCGTGAAACCGCCGATCACCGCGACGGTCATTTGCGCATCAACCGAGGCTTGGAACAAAGGCGTGCATCGGGCGACCATGTAGACCCCCGCGGTCACCATCGTCGCGGCATGGATCAAGGCACTCACGGGCGTGGGGCCTTCCATGGCGTCGGGCAGCCACACGTGCAGCGGAAACTGCGCGCTCTTGCCGCACGCCCCCAGCATCAGCAGCAGGCAGATGGCGGTGGCAACTCCGCCGCCCACATAACCGGCCGGGCCGGCCGCAAGCCGCTCCGCACCGAACAGGCCGGCGACCACGCTGCCGTCGGCCGCGATCGTGTCGTGGAAGTTGAGGGTCCCGTAGGTCGTCCAGATCAGGAACAGGCCCAACGCGAACCCGAAGTCGCCGATCCGATTGACCAGAAAGGCCTTCTTGCCCGCCGCCGCGGCCTCGGGTTTCTCATACCAGAAGCCGATCAACAGGTAGCTGCACAACCCCACCGCCTCCCAGAACACGTAGAGCAAGACGAAGTTGCTCACCGAAACGAGCATCGACATCGAAAAGACGAACAGCCCGATGAAGCTGAAGAATCGCCAGTAGCCCCGGTCGTCGTGCATATACCCGATCGAGTAGACCGCCACCAGCAGCGAGATGAAGGTCACCATGGCAAGCATGATCGCCGTCAGCGGATCGGCACGCAGCGTGACGTCGATCCGGAAATCGCGAGCGTTCGTCTCGCCGCCCGCGGCCTCGTGGTCGTAGGCGTCGGCGACGGCGGCCCAGGTCCAGAGCGTCACGACCCGCTCGTAACCGATGGTCTCGTGGGAGGGTCCCTGGCCGTTCTCGCTGGCCGCAGGCAATCCGCTTCGCACGGCAAACAACAGAATGACGGAAGCGGCGAAAGCACCAGCAATTCCCGCCACGACGGGAAGGTGACTCTTGCCGCGCAACACTCGGGGCCCCAGCGCAGCAGCCACCGCGGCCCCTGCCAGAGGCAGGCCCGGGATGAGAACCAGCAACCATGGGATCGAGTTCTGCATGGACTGACTCAAACGTGGGGACGGTGGTCGGTGTCTTCGCGATCGATCTCGGGCTCGATTCCGGCAGGCACGAGTCGCGGCCAGGCAGCCGTATCGCCCGGCGGCGGTTCGGGAATCTCTTCATCGACGTAGGCCGGCTGATTCGCCTCGCGAAGGTGGTGCCAGACGGCGATATCCAGACTGCCCGACGCCCGGAACAGCATGAGAATCAGAGCCAGGGCGATCGCCGCTTCACATGCCGCAACGGTGATGATGAACACGACGAACATCTGCCCGCCGAAATCGTTGTGGTATCGCGACCAGGCCACCAGGCTGACCGAAATGCCCTGCAACATCATCTCGGCCGCCAGGAACATGACGATCATGTTCCGCCGGCTCAAGAAGCCGATCGCACCGATGCCGAACAGCACGGCGCCGACGACCAGGTAGTTGTTGAGTAGCGCCAGTTCGTTATTCACTACACGTGGTCCAAATCCGAAATACGAATCTCGAAATACGAAATAAATCCAAAACCGGAAGCACCAATGTTTCAAATTGGCTCATTCCGGCGTTATTGGCCGCGTCCTGTTCGCGGAGGGTTCTTTCATGTTACTTGCCGGAGGACTACTCGACGGTTGAGTGGGTCTACCGCCCGCCACAATGGCGGCCGCCCCGATCAACGCCGCCAGCAGCAGCACTCCGCCGACCTGCACCGCGATCAGATGGGGACCGAACATCTCACGGCCCAGGGCCGCCACGTGTCTCTCGTTCAGCACGCCCGCGGCCAGCTCGGCCTCGCTCGGCGCGAGGGACCGTGGAGCGGCAGCCTCTTCGGCCATCATGCTGCCGATCGACGCCGTCAGGATTCCGATCAGCACCACCCCGGCAACTGCCGACAGCAGACCTTCCCAACTCAGCCGGTCGTAGACGGCACGCCCCGACGGTTCCGCCAGCATCAGCACGAACAGGAAAGTCACCAGGATCGCCCCGGCATAGACGACGACTGTGGCGACGGCCAGAAACTGCGCTCCCTGGAGCAGAAACAACCCCGCCGTGCCCAGCAACGTCATGGCAAACCAGACGGCGCAGTACACTGGGTTCCGCAGGCTGACCGCAGCCGCGGCCGACACGATCGTCACCCCGGCGATCACGTAGAACAGCCCCTGCACGGTCATGCCGCCGATCATCGGCAGCCGCGACGCAATCAGTCCCAGAGCCGCTGCCGCCGCCGCGCCGCCGGCCATCCGGCCGCGCAGACTGGGCCGCGGCAGCAGGAGCCACATTCCCAGGGCTCCCAGCAACACGGCCGGCACGATGGTTTGCAGCGACTGGTTCAATTCGTCTTCTCCGTTCGGTCTCGCTCGCGAACCGATCGCATCGGTTCGGCGTCCTTGGTCTGGTCGTAGACGCTCAGCAGCTTCTGCTTGTCGAAAATCATCTCTTCCCGGCTCTTGCCTGAAAGATCGTAGAGACTCGTCAATTCGATCGCATCGACGGGACAGGCTTCTTCGCACATCCCGCAGAAGATACAGCGAAGCTCGTCGATGGTAAAGCTCTGGGGATACTTTTCCCGGTCCGGCCACGGACTCTCGGCCGCAACGATGTCGATGCAGTGCGCCGGGCAGGCCGTTGAACAGAGGAAACATGCCACGCACTTCACACTCCCCTGCTCGTCGCGATTCAACCGGTGTACGCCCCGGTAACCGAGCGGGTCGGCCATCGCGTGGCGTTCCTCGGGAGTCTGCACGGTCATCTTGGGGCCGACAAGATGTTTCAGAGTCGTAGTGATCCCACCCACGATCAGCGGGATGTACGACTTGCCCGCCAGTCCCAGGGCCGGCTCTTCCACCCACTTGATGTTCTTGTCGTCGGAGTTCATGGCGAGGCGGCCTCCTTCGTGTCCAGATCGGCGGCCGCGGGGCCCAGACGCGGGCGATTGTCCGACGCGGCGGGGACGAGCAACGTCGTTACCAGCCACGACGCCACAAGCAACACCCACCCCCCTATCGCCATCACGATCCATTCATTCGCGCCGGAGAATCGAGGCCGGCCGTACTCAATCCAGAAGGCAAGGCCGACCAGATTGACCAGCCCCAGCGGCAACATGACCTTCCACGCCAGGCTCATGAGCTGGTCGAAACGGAATCGCGGCCAACTCCAACGGGCCACCATGAAGAACAGCACCACGAGCATGAACTTGGCCAGCAAGACGACAACGCGAAGCAGAGCCACGCCGATGCCGGCAACCGGCTCGCTGCCCGTCAGCCCCCAGAAGTGCCACCCGCCGAAGAACAACAACACGATCAGAAACGACGCGGCCACCATGTGCAGGTATTCCGCCACCAGGAACATCATCAGCTTGATGCCCGAGTATTCCGTGTGGTAACCGCCGACCAGTTCCTGCTCCGTTTCCGCCAGATCGAAGGGCAAACGCCCCGCTTCGGCAAAGGCCGCCACGAGAAACACCAGGAATCCCAGCGGCTGGGTGAAGACGTTCCACACGCCCGTCTCCGCCTGCGATTGAACGATCTCATCGAGCCGCAACGAACCGCTTGCGAGAACCACGCCCAGAATCCCCAGGCCAAGCGGAATCTCGTAGGAGATCAACTGGGCGGCGCTGCGCATCCCGCCGAAAAAAGCGTACTTGTTGTTGCTGGCCCAACTGCCGAGCACCACGCCGTACACGGCGATGCTGCCCACGGCAAAGATGTAAACGATTCCCACGTCGAGACCCGGCATCACCACCAGGGCAATGGGCTCCCAGCCTTCAATTCCCAGATCGACGGCCCCGAAAGGCACCGCGGCAAACAGAACGATTGCCGCGACGAACATGGCCGACGGCGCCAGCACGTAGAGCCAGCGGTTCACATGGCCGGGGATGAACTCTTCCTTGAAGATGAACTTCACCCCGTCCGCAATCGGCTGGCCGAGCCCGAAGATGCGGATATTCGTCAGCGGGATGCCGACGCGATTGGGACCGCGACGATCCTGGATCCAGGCAGCCACGCGGCGCTCCAGCAACACCAGATAGGCCGCCGCCGTCATCAATCCGCCGATGATGACGAAGATCTTGATCAGGGCTTCAAGGAGGATCCACATAGACATTAAGCTTTGAGCTGTAAGCGTTGAGCAATGAGCTTGTCAGGCAAGTTGGTTAAGTCTCAGGTCGATGCCAATATCGGAAAAGTCACCCACGGCGGCACCAAAGGCGGGTATCTTTCGAGCGAGTTCCTGCAACACCACCGACGCATTGTACAGGCCTTCGCGACCGCAAAGCTCCCACAGGATGCTTCCCTCGGTACGCGTGCCGGCCGGCGGTCGAATCGCCCAACCCACCGATTGCAGCCGGTGCTGCCGATTCACATACGAACCGTCCCGTTCGGGGAAGGCCGCCCCGCCCAATTCGAAGGTCGCCCGTTTTGAAAGCGGCGAAGGGAACAAATCTTGAACAACGAGCGTCTTGAGCCGGGCAAACTTCTCGGCCGTCCGCTCCTCGATCCAGGGATCGCGGTAGCCGCCGGATACCCACGCTCCGGTCAGGGCGCCCTCGCCTACCTTCGCGACAAACTGGTCGAAAGACGTCACGCCGCCCGTGAAGTGGGCCAGAACCTTCTCGACGCCCAAACGATTCGGACACTTCTCGGCCGCGATCGTGAAACCGCCCGGGAACCGCTCGTCTTCGCCCACGACAGGCACGGGACCAATCGCCAGCACGGCGCCGCTGTCCAACTGGCGAATCGCCGTGGCCAGCAAGTAGGCCTCTTCGACCGTCAGGAAGGGCGACAACACCGCCCCGAGTGTCCCGCCGGACGCCTGCAGCCCATCCCGCAGCCGGGCAGCGAGACCGGTGAAATCGAGCGGCACCGTCCTGCCCGCATCACGGTGCACGGCCCCCACGAGCCGATCGGGGTCGTGCACGTGCGGATAGCCGTAACGCCCGTCGTTGCAGATCCACCAGCGGTTGACCTCGGGATTCTCGCGGGGCTTGATCCGGTGCACCCGATCCTGATTCTCCTCCACCCAGATCGAGCAGCCCGTGGCGCAGCCGGTACACACGCCTTGATGGCGGCGCATGAACCAGACCCGCTGCTTATAGAGGAAGTCCTTGTCGCCCAGCGCCCCCACCGGGCACAGGTCGACCACGTTGCCCGACAGCTTGTTGTTCAGCGGAAAACCCTCCACGATATCGATCTCTTCGTGGGCGCCTCGGTCCCGAACCATCAGTTCGCTCGTCCCCGAAATCTCGCGAGTAAACCGTACACAACGCGTACACAGGATGCAGCGATCGGTGAAGAACGTCACGTCGCCCAGATCGCGTCGCCGGCTGGTGAACGGCCTGATGTCCGCCCGGCGCCCCTCGGCCTGCCCGTACTCGAAGTAGTAGTCCTGCAACCGGCACTCGCCCGCCTTGTCGCAGATCGGACAATCGACCGGATGCCGCAGGAGCAATCCTTCTTCGACCAGCGCCCGGGCGTGCTGGACCTTTTCGCTTTGGGTCACGATCACGGTACCGTCGCGAACCAGGGTGTTGCAGGCGGGCATCAGTTTGGGCCCCATGCTTACCTTGCCGGAGGGGTCGCGCGTGCCGATCTCCACCAGGCACATGCGGCAACTCCCCACCACCGACAGGCCCGGATGCCAGCAGTAGTGCGGAATCTCCACGCCCGCACGAGCGGCCGCCTCAATGGCGTTGAGCCGCTCGCCCGTGCGAATCTCGATTTCGATTCCGTCTACAGTGATGGTGGCCATGATGGTGATTGGTTAATGGTTTTGAGGACGGCGTACGGACACTGTTGGAGTTCAGGCTTTAGCCTGCTGACCTGTGTTCGGTATTCTATTCACGGCAGGCCAAAGCCTGGACTCCAACGGGGTGCAAAGGGCAACTGAGCAGGCTAAAGCCTGGACTCCAACGGGCGACGTATGTTCTCGGTTTTCAATGGGTTGTCATTGCGGGCATGGCAATTGCCGGTTGGATGTCGGCATACCCCGCGGGATTGGTCTGTTTCACATAGTCTTCCAGTTCGTCGCGGAACTTGGCCAACGCCGTCTTGATCGGCCAGGCGGCGCCGTCGGCCAGGCCGCAGATCGTCGTGCCCGGGATGATCCCGATCGAATCGCCGATCTCGCCCAGCAGTTCCAGATCCTTGAGACGGCCCCGTCCCGCCTTGATTCGTTCGACCATCGACAGCGCCCAGTGCGTGCCTTCGCGGCACGGCGTGCATTGCCCGCAGCTCTCGTGGGCAAAAAAACGGCAACTGTTGTACAGAAAGTCGATGATCGGATAGGTCTCATCGAGCACGATCGCGCCGGCCGTCCCCAGCCCCAGGCAGCCGGCCTGCACCGGACCGTCGAAGTCGAGCGGCGTATCGAGTTGATCCGCCGCGAGCAGCCCCGTGCTCAAGCCCCCGGGCACCACGGCCTTGACCTTGCGGCCTTTCCACACGCCCCCGGCGAAACGGTCGACCAATTCGCGGCACGGCAATCCCAAGGGCGCCTCGTAGACCCCCGGCCGGTTCACGTGCCCGCTCACCTGGTAGAGCTTCGGTCCGTAGCTGCCCGGATCCCGCGGATTGTGCGGATCGGCCGGCGTGCCGATCGACTTGAACCATTCCGGCCCCCGGTCGACGATATGCTTCACGCAGGCCATCGTTTCCACGTTGTTGACGACGGTCGGCTTGCGGAACAGGCCTTCGACGGCCGGGAACGGCGGCTTGATCCGGGGCCAGGCCCGCTTGCCCTCGAGACTCTCGATCAGGCCGGTCTCTTCGCCGCAGACATAGGCCGCCGCCCCGCGATGAACGTACACATCGAGCGAGAAGTCGGTCCCCAGCACGTTCTTTCCCAGATAACCGGCGCCGTAGCACTCGTCAATCGCCGCCTGGAGCCTCGCAAGGCTCTTCGGGTACTCGTAACGCAGATAGACGTAGGCCGTCGACGCTCGCGTGGCGAAGCTGCTGAGGATCGTGCCCTCCAACACCTGGTGCGGATCTTCCTCCAACAGCACGCGGTTGCAGAACGTTCCGGGTTCGCTTTCGTCGGCATTGACGCACAGGTAAACGGGGCCGGGGTGATCGTCGGGCAGAAACGACCATTTGAGCCCCGTGGGGAAGCCCGCCCCGCCGCGTCCTCGCAGATTGCTGGCACGAACCGTCGTGATCAAGTCGTCGGGCGACTTGTCTTTGAGCGTCTCTCTGAGCGCGCGATAGCCCCCGACAGCCTCATACGCCTTGAGCGTATGGCTGTTGTCTTTACCGACGTTCGCCAAGAGTACGGGTTCGAATTCAGCCACCGGTCACCAATTCTCTCAACTGCGACAGGCCAACGTCTTGCCGTTGAAATTCACGTATCACCGCGAACGCGATCGACGAAGGCGTCGATCTTCTCACGCGTCAGGTCTCCGATCAACTCGCTGCCGGCCAGCATGGCGGGCGCGAAGTCGCACGCGCCAAGGCACTCGGCAAACTCGAGCGAGAACAGCCCGTCCTCCGTCGTCTCGCCCGGACGGATACCGAGTTTCTCACAAAGGTACTCCAGCAGGTCTTCGCCCCCCCTCGCCGAACAACTGATCGACCGGCAGACCCAAATGCGGACCTTGCCCAACGGCTTGTCTTGCTTGAAGAATCCGTAAAAGGAAAGTGTATCCTGAACCTCGCTCGGGTGGAGTTCCAGCAACTCCGCAATCTCGACGACCGCCTGCGCCGGCACGTACCCCAGTCGCTCCTGCACGGTGTGCAAAGCCGGCAACACCACCGCCCGCCGCGTCGGGTACTTGGGAAAGTAAACCCGAATGGCGTCGAGAAGGTCGTCGCTGAGGATGGGTTCCGTAGTTGACATCCAGTCCTGATTCGCTACCAAGAGCCAATTCCTATTCGAGTTCTTCCAGTTTCGTCAACCAGTCGTTGAAGTGTTTGCAGGCTTCCCGAATCCGGTCAATTCCTATTTGCCGGGCAATGCTGTGAGCGACGGCCCGCTTCGCGCCGCGATACTCCGGAATCAACTTGATGATTCGCTTGGAAGGTGACGTGGACTCTCCGTCATCGATTTCTTCCGGATTCCCGAGTTGGTCCACAACCTTGCTCAACTCAGCAACCTCCTTCTTTCGATCCGTGAACGGTCCCAACAGCGCCTGAGGATCCGTAAACAGTATCGCTTCGAATTCGTGCAGTTGAATATAGGGGATGAAGCGATCATCTCCGATATCGTCCTTGAGCGATCTCTCGAGCGAGTCGACGACAGCGTACGGCAATCCCTTTGATTTCGCATCGGCGTGACCGGGGAAGTTGCTGGGAAGCTTGTAAAGGTCGAACATCGTCGAGAAAGCAACGTCCGTCCCTTTCTCTTGTCGTGTCCAACTCGTAATCGCCCTTTTCGCATGTTCGTAGTTCACAATCCCGCCGCGTCCCGACTTGCCGGTGAGGGGGAGACGCGGCTTGGGTACGGTAATGCCACACGCGGCCAAATGCGGCGCCAACACCGACATGACAAACTGCTGCTCAGCCGCGCCTTCGACTACCAAAAGGAGGCGTTTCACGCACCCGGCCCTCCTCCAAGATAGTTCTTCTCCCAGAGCTCACTCAACGCGAAGTCGTCGACCCATTCGGCCAACTCTTCCCGCTCCAGGTGCCGGAATACGGACGCGTTGTCCTTGAGATCCACGACAACAACGTCTTCCGGCTCGAAGTGGTCCAGCAGCCCAGTTGACTGTGTTGCCACGAGCACCTGAGTATAGTGCGACACTTGATGAATGAGCGATGCCACAATTGCGACGGCCTCCGGGTGAAGCCCGAGTTCCGGCTCGTCGATCAGAAGCAGATCGGGAAGATCCTCAATCGGCTGAAGCAGCAACGTCACCAACGCAAATGCCCGAAAGCCGCCGCCGGGAAGTTGATGTGGCCCGAACTCCATGTCGAAGCCGACGTGCCTCCAATTCAGCATCACATTTTCCGGGTTCAACGCCAACGGCTCGACCGAGAAGTCATCGAACCACGGCGCGACCTGCTTGATCGTCCACAGAAGTCGCTCGTAGCGTTCCGGGGCCGTGTGGCGATAACGATACAACATCGCCGCGAGATTTCGTCCATCCGGCGCCAGTCGACGGTTGTCGTGAATATAACACTGATGCTGGAAGGCCGCTGAGTACGATGTGTCGGCAAAGTGGTACACATAAGATGTTCCGAAGAGATGCTGGAACCGAGCTGCGTGCTCATCCCCACGTGCGGCCCTGTCCCTAATGCCGGATTCAAACCTTGCGTCAGGACCGTGTGAGTCGAGCATGTCAATGCAATACGCGTTCTTGGTCTCGTCCGGGTACGAAACCGTCTCTTTCGCAAACAGCACCGTCTCTCTCGCAAACCGCAACGAGTCCGGCATGGAGAACATCCATTTCAACTTGTATGTTCGTTCCGTATCCGCATCCTCCAGAACCATGGATGCCTTGATCTCCTGGGTTCGCTTCACACCTCCGAACAGGATGGACTCTGCACCACCCACGTGACCCACGTGAAGCTGAAACTTCTTGTCGACAACGCTCTTCAGCAAACCAAAAAACGACAGGAAATTTGACTTCCCAGCCCCGTTTGCCCCGATCAGGACATTCAATGGGCGCAATTCAAGCGACATGCTCCGGATCGACTTGTAGCCTTCAATGCTGATCTGCTTCAACATCGCCGCATTCCTCAGGCTCGTTAAGTCCTACCTATCCAACTCCGCCGCGATCACGTTCAAACTCCCCAGCACGGCCACCACGTCGCTCAGCGTATGGCCCCGGATCAAGTGCGGAAACAACGCAAAGTGAAGGAACGACGGTGGGCGGCATCGGGCCCGGTAGGCGCGGTTCGTGCCGTCACCCACCAGGTAGAAACCCAGTTCTCCGTTCGGCGCCTCCGTGGCACAATAGACCTCTTCGCACGGGACCTCGAACCCGCGATTGCTCATCACCAGCTCGAAATGGGTGATCAGACCCTCGATCGTCGAGTAGACCATCCCCTTGCTCGGCAGGCTTGCCCGCTCGCCCATCCCCACACTGACCGGGCCCTGCGGCAGGTTCTCGACGGCTTGCTCCACGATCTTCAGGCTTTCCCGCATCTCATCCATGCGCACGAGATACCGGGCGTAACAGTCGCCCGCCCGGGCGCAGCAAACCCGGAAATCGAAATCCCGGTAGCACAGGTAAGGCTCGTCCTTGCGCAAATCCCGCGTCACGCCGCTCGCCCTCGCGATCGGTCCCGTGACGCTCCGGCGGATCGCCTCCTCTTTGGAAAGAACGCCGACCCCCTTGGTCCGGTCGACAAAGATCTTGTTGCGGTTCAGCAACCGCTCCATGTCGTCCAGGGCCTTGGGCAGTTCGCGGATCACCTCGCGGATCATCCGAATTGCCTCGGGCGAGGCGTCCCGCATCAGTCCGCCGACCCGCGTGTAGCTGTTGGTGAACCGCGCACCGCACAGGGCCTCGAAGATGTCGTAGATCTTTTCACGCGGGTTGAAGGCGTAAAGAAAACACGTGAATGCCCCCGTATCGAGTCCCACCGCACCGTTGCAGACCAGATGGTCCGCGATCCTCGCCAATTCCGCCACAATCACCCGCAGATACTGGCACCGCGGCGGCGCCTCGATCCCCATCAGCTTCTCGACAGCCATGTGCCAGGCAACGTTGTTTGCCATGGGTGAGACATAATTCATCCGGTCCGTGACCGTCACGTACTGATTGTAGTCGAGTTCCTCACCGAGCTTCTCGAACCCGGAATGGAGGTACCCGATATCCGGCATCGCATCGACCACACGTTCTCCGTCCAACTTGAGCACGATCCGTAGCGTGGTGTGCGTCGCCGGATGCTGAGGACCGAAATTCATCGTCCACAGGTACTCCTGCGACTCGTCGCGCGCCAGGTTGCCGGGTTGGAGAACTCGTTCAAGCGGCATAATATTCGAGACCTATCCCTCTGCTCGGGTGATCACGGGGAAATTGTGCCGCTCGCCGCGGCCTTGCAGCGGATAGTCCTTGCGGAGCGGGTGGGCCGTGAATTCCTCAGGCAACACGATCCGCCTCAGATCGGGATGGCCCTCAAAGCGCATCCCGAACAGATCCCAGACCTCGCGTTCCAGCCAGTTGGCCCCTTCCCACAAGGGCACTACGGACGGAACCGTCGGCTCTGGATCGTCGACGAACGTCCGAACGACGAGCCGCTCGCCCGATCCGGTGTTCAGCAGCAGATATACCAGGCCGAAACGTCCGCGTGCCCCCCGGTAGGCCAGGTAATCCACACAGGTCACGTCGATCAGCATGTCGAATCCTAGATCCCCCTTGAGGAACGCCAGCGCATCGAAAACCGACTCTCGCGGCACGACCGTCCGGGTCTGCCCGCGAAACTCGCTCGGTTCCACGGCCGGAAACGCCGCAAGGAGTCGATCGATCGTTGCCTGGTTCGTCATGTCCTGGATACTCGTGGCTTGTCCTGTCGTCACGTTGCCCTATTGACCGCCTACCGATTCCCGCAGCGCCCGCTTCGGCAACTGCCGCTCGGGATCCGTGAACTCTCTCCCGAACATCGTCCCTTCTGCCTGGATCTTGGCCTGAAGATCGATGATCGCCTGGATCAACTGCTCCGGGCGAGGAGGGCACCCCGGCACGTACATGTCGACCGGAATGAACCGATCGATTCCCTGAACGACGCTGTAGGTGTCGAACACTCCGCCCGTCGACGCGCAAGCCCCCATCGAGATGCACCATTTGGGCTCGTGCATCTGCTGCCAGATCCGCTGCAGCACGGGCAGCATCTTCATCACGACCCGGCCCGCCACGATCATCAGATCGCACTGCCGGGGACTGAAACGGAAGACCTCGGCTCCGAATCGCGCCAGGTCGTGCCGGCTCGCCCCGGTCGCCATCAACTCGATGCCGCAGCAGGCCGTGGCGAAGGGCATGGGCCACAAGCTGTTCTTTCGGCACCAACTGACCAGATCGTCAAGCCGCGTGATGACCACGTTGTCCGGGAGTTCTAGCGCCAACGGAACACCCCTTTGCGCCAGTCGTAGACGTACCCCAGCACGAGAAGCGTCAGGAACACCATCCCGCCGGCGAAAATCAGGGGCGGACCGCCCTCTGAAAGTCCGCCCGCAACTTCCGCCCCCTCGCCTGTTCCAAACGCAACCGCCCAAGGGTAGAGGAACAACAACTCCACATCAAATACAAGGAATGCGATGGCCAGCAAGTAGAAGCGCACGTCGAACCGTCGCCGCGTGTCGTGAATCGGGTCCATGCCGCTCTCGTAGGGCATCCGTTTGACAGGCGTGATCTTGTGCGGACCAAACAGATTGCCGATCAGGAGCAACGCCGCCGCGAGCCCGATCAGACAACCCAGAAACAGCACCAGCGGCAGCACGACCGTGTGCATGGGACATGGCCTCTACAAAAAACGGGCTGCATCCGCAGCCCCGACCGAAACCGGCATGACCACCGTAATTGGGGAGATACTATCCCTTGTCCGGATTGCCGAACAAAAGCGGGACGATGGCGAGCCAACGTCAACCGGCTGCTAGCCCCCCCAATCACGTAACGGGCACAACCGCTATGATTTACGACGGATCGAAAACATTCTATTGGCCCGGTTTTTTGTGGTCAAGCCACAGCGAATCCTCCCCCTGCGCGTTACAGCGAATTGAGCGTGCTACGCTGATTTCTGCCGATTCCTGATCGGTCGGTGGACTTTTCACAAAACGGATGCGGCCGAATCATGCGTTGCGTCAACCGGCATCCCAAGGGAAAAACAGGATTAGGAGAGAACCTGGTTACCACGGGCCTTGTCAAGCAGGCTCTGCGCTGCACGATTGGGTTCCGACGCTTGGCGTCGAAGGCCTTGTGGGCATGGGTGACTTCAAGAGACCACCCACAGCGTAAAAGAATGCCCTTCGCAGGCGGGGCAGGGACCTGCGAAGGGCCGCTGGCTGAGCGTATAGACTCAAGCCGTTAAGAATTATCGTCCGTAAAATGCGTTATCTCAACCCCACTTCCGAGGCAATTCTGGGCCGCGTTGATCCGATGATGACCAGAGCAGACCTGACCCTTACGATGGGTGATCGGGGGGAGGGAATGGCCCTCCAGCAAACTCACAAGACCTTACCAAGGTATGCACTCCATGAGCAAGTCGGCTGTAACCTATCTCAAAGAGCTTGTGGCCATTCCAAGTCAGAATCCCATGGGCAGGTCAGACCCCGGCGACGGATTCGGTGAGGCGGCACTAACCGACCATCTGGAAACAACCTTCGAGCGACTCGGATGCGCACATTACCGCCAGCCGGTTCATCCGGACAGGGCGAACATCTTCGCCCGGCTCGACGGAGACCGGCGTGGCGACCGGCACGGGCCCGTTGTGCTTTTCGAGGCTCACCAGGACACGGTTCCGGTCGACGGTATGACCATCGATCCCTGGGACCCGCGAGAGGAAGACGGACGGATCTACGGTCGCGGATCCTGTGATGTGAAGGGCGGAATGGCGGCGATGCTCGCCGTTCTGGAACGGCTCCGGGATCGGCGTCCCCCCCATTGTCCCACGGTCGTCATGGCGTGCAGCATCAATGAGGAGCATGGATTCAGCGGAGTTGAGGCGATGCGGCCGCTGTTGGCCTGTCACGAGACCGACTTCGTCCCGGCCGTCCCCACGCTGGCCGTCGTAGCGGAGCCCACAGGCCTTCAGGTCGTCGTCGCCCACAAAGGCGCCGTACGGTGGTGTCTCCACACTCGGGGACATGCCGCACACAGTTCCATGCCGGAGAAGGGATCGAACGCAATCTACCGCATGGCCCAAGTCGTGGATGCTCTGAACGTCTATCAGAGAGAAAGCCTCCCCACTCTCGGCAGTCACCCGCTCTGTGGCCCCGCCACACTGAGTGTCGGAGTCATTCGTGGCGGTCTCAGCGTCAATACCGTGCCTGATTCCTGCACCATCGAGATCGACCGGCGTCTTATGCCGAACGAGACCCCCGAGCAAGCGCAACAGCATCTGCTGACGTATCTTGAACAGACGGTCGGGGTTGACATGCTCGAGCTGGAAACCCCGTTCATGACGGCCGACCCGCTCTCGGACGCCGCCAACGGCCCCCTTGCACAGCGGTTGGGAGAATCGATCCGCTCTATCGTCGGCTCCTGGCAAGCGATAGGCGTGCCCTACGCAACCGACGCGCCCTACATCGCCCGTCTCGGAATCCCCACGGTCGTGTTCGGCCCGGGCTCACTGGAACAGGCACACACCAAAGACGAGTGGATCTCCGTGGAGCAATTAGAATCGACCGCAGACGTGCTCTACGATTTCATCTGCCGCCTGGGCGAATAAGTGTTCCCAAGCCAAGCCGATCTGGCTCAGATGATGCACGATCTTCAATGCGTTTCACGCATAGCCCGTGCACCCTCCCGTCATTCCAGCGAAGGCGGGAATCCAGAAACAAGTGCACATGAAGTGCATGATGTGGACCTGTACCGAATTCTGCGCTCGTGATCGTGCAAGAGGGGGACAGTCCCATTTTTGTGGCGTCCTGCCACAAAAATCGGGACAGTCCCCATGATCTGGTTCCCGTGTCGGCGCAAAAAAACCGCCCCGAACGATCCGGCCCCCCCGAGTCCGGTTCGTTCAGGGCATATGTTATGTCGTCGTGTAGGGTAGAAACGTCTAACGAGGTTCCACCTCAGACCAAGGCCGAGTTGCCGAAACTTGACTCAAACGCGACAACTCCTCGGAAGTATGTTACTAAAACACGTCGAGGATGAAGTGGTGGCCCGAATGGTACCGCCGCGGTTCCGGGTAGTAGTTGTGCCAGGCCGTGTTGTAGACCGGGATTCGCATCTCGGGCGGATATCGGTAATAGAGATCCTCGCTGCTGCGATAGTAGTCCGTCGTCCAGAAGTTCTGGGGATAGTAGACGTAGGGGTAGTGATAGAAACGGTTCCAGTCCTGGGTGCTGTAGGTCCGTCCCCACTGGCGTCCGTAGGCCTGTTCTGCCTGGACCTGGGAATCGCTCATCACCAGCCAGGCGGCTGCCACCAAGATCAACACAAGTACGGTTCTACGAATCATCGATTTCCCCCTCCACCCGAAGGTGCAGTTCTTTGCGCCGCTGGCAGAAACCGCCGACTGCGTTTGCGAGTCCCCGTGGGAAGCTCGGCCGTTTTGCCAGGGTCTCTCTGTTCTCATTCAGGTCGTTGGCGATCGCGCCCGGCTTTCGCGGGATGGGGCACGGAACCGCTTTCTAGAGAATCCATCGGCACACCTCGCGGGCCGTATTGAGGGAATATTCGATACACGCCGCACATTCCGCACAACCGGCTCCGGCAAAGTCTGCCCAGTTTCACCAGGCAGACGCACGGAAAGAACCTCCCGGTCAACTCCCGACCTTGGCAGGCCGCTACATCCCGGTCTGACGGAACCCGGAACACACGGCCGCCAACCCTTCTCGGTAAGTCGGAAAACGCAGTCGGACACCAAACTCTTCCAGCATACGACGATTGTCGATACGCTTGTTCCCCAAGGCTGCCGCGGCTCCTCGCGAGCCGGGTTCGGGAGCTGTGAACACGGGCGGCGCGAGTCCTAACTGGCGGGCCATCTCGCCGTAGAACTCCCGGTGGCTGGTAGGGACGCCGTCAGAAACCAGATAGAGGTCCGGAGGAGTTGCCCGTTGCTCCGCTGCCAGAACCGCCTGAACTGCGTCTTCGACGTGGATCAAATTCAGATAAGCCCCCTCCGGCGCGGCCACCGGGCGCTCCGCCTGCACATCCGCCAGTTTGGGCAGTCGGCCCGGACCGTACAGCCCGGCCAGCCGCAGGATCACCGCACGACGTCCCAACTCGTGAGACTGCAGAACCCTTTCCGCCTCCAGGCCGCACGTCCCGGCCTCTCGCTGCGGATCGCAGGCAGATGCCTCATCGACCCAGTTCCCGTGATGGCAGCCCATCACCCCCGTCGAACTGATGAACAGCAGTCGTTCGAGGGCAAGGGGCGGCAATGCCTCCAGCGTATTCTGCAGGCCGCCGACAACCACGGCCCTGCGTGACGCTGCGGCCTGCCGGTCATAGCCCACGGCGAAAAGCACCGTGGCAGCTTCGGGGAGCGACTTCAGCGACGGAGGATCACTAACGTCGGCAACGATGGCCTCGAACCCTTCGGCCCGCAACGTCTCTGCCCGCTCGCCGCTTCGAGTGACGACGGCCACATGCTCGCCCTGCCGGAGCCACCTGGCGGCGACGCGATGCCCCAGGTAACCGCAGCCAACCACCAGTTTCGTCATGCTTGGTCGTCCAAGGCCCCGGGCGGCTTGGAACCCCCGGTTGCCGATTCGAGGAATGCCGACAGCATGATCTGGGCGGCCAGCATGTCGAGCCGTTGCTTTCTGCGTTTCTTGGTCATTTGGGTCGCCAACAGTACCTCTTCTGCCTGGTGGCTCGTGAATCGCTCGTCGAAGAACTGCACGGGCACGCCCGTCGTCTCGGCCAACCATTGGCCGAAACGACGAGCTTCGAGAGACTTCTCGCTCTCGCGCCCGTCGAGGTGAACCGGCAATCCGACGACGAACAGGCAGACGGCCTCTTCGTCGACAAGCCGCTGAAAACGTTGCGCGTCTTGCTTCGGACCGCGACGCGTATAGTTCTCATAGGGGCTGGCGATCTGCCGCTGGCTGTCGCTGATCGCTATGCCGATCCGCACCGTCCCAAAGTCGATTCCGGCTACTCTCCCTGGAACGTTCTGGCTCACCGCTGGGTTGCCCCCGTTGAAAGGCCCGCCGACGCCGGATTTCGCCGCGCCATCCCCGTTTGCCTCCGATCCGTCGTCGGCTCGCTCGCCAGTTGGCTCGAAGTCTCTTCCACGATCGGTTGTCGTTGATCTGCGGCGACGAAATGGCCTTCGTCGAGAAACCTGAGCACGTAGCCGAAGGTCCGCGGATCGTTGGCGATGAATTCGTGGATCATGGGAAGAAGGACGAAGTCGCGCGCGCCTGTCAAGCGTGTGGTCTCCACCGAGATCCGCCCGTCGTCATCGCCCGGCAGGAAGGGCGAAAAGCCTCCACCCCGCGTTCCCCCCGCGATGATGCCGAATTGGCACGGCGGGACCGTCAGTTCGTTCTCGAGCCACGGCCACTCTTTCCCCAATTGGCGCCCCGGCTTGCCGAAAACCGTCTTGAAAACCGAGTTGTCGGACAAGCGCGTCGCCGCCAACGCCCCATGGTTCGGAGGAGCGATCATCACCACGCGTCCCAGGCGCGGGTCTTGCCGACCGTACTGCTTCTGGACGTCCGCAAGGTAATGCCGAATGACGATGTTACCCATACTGTGGCCGACGAAGTTGAGTTGCTCGACCTCCGGAAGACCCTCTACGACTCGAGCCAGCAACCTGGCATGATCCGCCATGGACTGACGTGTACTCGGGTATTCTGCATTGACAATCGTGTACCGCCCGTCTTCTTCCAGGTGCTCGGCCAGCAAACGCATCGTCCAACGCGTGGCAACGAGTCCATGGAGAAGAATGACGGCCCGGCCTCGCATCGGCTCCAGATTCTGCTCGGCCTTGATCTGTTCGAGCTTCGCTCGGCACTGCCCGAAAGTCCCCTCCGCGTAGCAGAGTTCCTTGGGGCTGAGCAGCCGAAAATGCTCTTCTCCCACACGTTGTTGGATACGCCAGTCGTGGAAAACGTGGACGTCGCCCCAAAATTGAGAACCCCCCAAAGTGGGTTTCGGGATTCCGCCTCCGATCGTGGCCAATAGGTTGGTGGGCGGGTCGGGATTGGGGATACCGGCTTCCTGGGCGGAAAGCGAATGTACCACCACCAACAGAAGAACCCCAATCGAGCATCCTTTATCGACCATGGCCACTCCCCGGAAACGTCGCGAAGAAAGACGTGATGATACACGGGGCCACTCCGCAGCCAAGGGCAATTCTATCGCCACGTACCCCATGCGATGCCTCGGCTCCTTGCCCTTCTGATGGCCGCCGACTGCTACAAAGTGAGGATCGGCACTGAATCAGGGGAGAGACAAGAGATCCTCATCAATCGCACGGCCTGTTCGATGACAAGAAATGAGGTGTAATACTTCTCCCGGGTGGTGGGCAGAAAGTCCGGTGAGGCCCTGGGGACTGTCCCAATTCTTGTGGCAGGATGCCACAAAAATGGGACTGTCCCCTTCCCGTAGCATCCGGTACAGTCCCGAGTCCTGCCCGTCGCCGTGGGGGGATTGATATAAAAAAGGGTGCCGCAGCTCGATCCGGCTCCGGCACCCTTGGCCATCCATTTTTGAATTGTCGTTTGTCACTCAGACAAGAACTTCTTCGTCAATCGACCCCTCGCAGTCTGCTGCCACGACCATCCCTGGTTCCGATTCAGGACTGTCCGACCCGTTCGTGCGTTCGTTCCCGTCTGTCTGGGCCGTAGCCGAATCGCCTTGGACCGGAGCCTTCTTGGCGTAACCAAGTTCCCGAATGACTTCCAGGATCTCGCTACACGTCGGGAACATTCGTCCGCTGGCGCGGTTGTAGTTGTCGAGGGCATTCATGAATTCGACCTCATCGTCCGAATAATCTCGTTCGCACGTAGTGGGGTCGATCTGCCGACGCCGCGTCACTTTCTCCCGGCGTTCGAGTTTGCGTCGTTCCGTGAGGGCCGGTTCGGTGCTGGTCCGACGATCCGAACGCCGCCGGTCAACGGTGACTTCTGTCTCGCCAACTGTCTTTTTCGTGGCAACCGCTTTCCTGGTCCGTCCCTCGTCGGCAACGCGCGCCGTCTTGTTGGAGGAGCGAACGGTCGGTTTCTTCGAGTTTTTGGGCGATTCCTTCGCAGTCACACCCTTCCTTTGGGTGGATTTCTTGCTGGTGGTCGGCTTTTTGGTTGTCTTGGCCACGGAGGTTCCCTTTCAATCGCACGCGAAGCAGCCTTTTCCTTGCCGCGTCGTTCGCCGGTCTTGTGGCTCGTGCCGCTTTCTCTTTTCCCTAGGGCTGCTCTCCAAAGGCACGCCCGTTACGTGTGATAAAAAGGATCGGTTGCGGGGACCAGGTAAATTGACCGATCAGAGAAAACGTTCGATCAGAGCAATCATTCCGGATATTGCGGTTTGTCCGGCCTGCCCAAGATAGGGGAAGTAACAGCAGTCCCAAGAAAACGGAAACGCCGAGGAGAAACACGGAATTCTCCCCGGCGAACGACACCCGGACAAAGGATGACCACAACAGCGGCTAGCGCCGAGCGTTAAAGAACTTCTTGAGCATCTCCGCGGCGGCATCCTGGGTGGTCGGCCCGCCGCCCGCACGACGCGCCTTCTCTTTCTCCGCCTCGCTTACATCGCGTTTGGGGCCGTCCGACTCTTCATCCGGCTCCGGATCCTTGGGAGGACCGTCGACGATGGTCGCTTCGCCTGGGGCTCGTTGGGCGATGGTTGACATGTCGACCGTCTGGGTGTCGGTCTTGGCCGACGCCTGTTCGTCGCCGAACCATTGGCTGATGTCGAGATCGTCGTCGACTTTGACGGTATCCTTCCCGGCAGGCTTGGCCTTTCCCGGAGCTGAGGTCTTTCTGGCGACCTCAGGGTCGGTCTTGGCCGCCACTTTCTCCTTCTCCGGCTGCTTCGCACTTTCCGGCATCCCCACAATCCGGACGTCGAAGTCAAGTTGGCCCACCAGCAGGCGATCCCCGGGCATCAACCGGCATTCCGGCGAGACCTTGTCACCGTTGACGAAAGTGCCGTTCTTGCTCCCGAAGTCACGGACTTTGACGCCGTCTTCCGAAACAAGGATCACGCAGTGATGGCGACTCACCAGGTCGCTCCCCGGCCGCAGGTGACAATCTTCAGCTCGTCCGATGAAGAATTTGGGTCCCTTGATAGGGATTTCTCGCCCGGCGTGCCGACCGTTCGTGACTACCAGTTTTACTTCCATTTCTTGTGCCAATTTCCCGAAGTAGCAAACGGCGCGGGGGCCGACGCACATGCGCCGACCGTCGCGCGACCGTCAAATCGCCTGTCACTCGTACCAAGGTGGTATGTAACTCAACCGAAGATCGACTTTCCTGCTCAAGCAGACTCTTCGGTTCCCTCTCCTCCGATCTATCCGATCGACTCGCGGACTTCGTGACATATCTCGCGCAGTTCGCTCACAGAAACGTCTTCGAGTCGTTTGCCGCGGTTGTCGAGATGCTCGTTGATCTTGACTGCCGTTTCCTGCATACGCAAGTGGGTCTCGTGACTACCACCCACTAACGCGAAATTCTTCCCTCTTGTCAAACGAGTATGCCCGTCGTCGTTGTCCAATCCGATCCCGAGCAAGGCTGCCTGTTTCTTGGGCTGATTCGTTGCTCTCACGTTTGTCCTCGGAGTAAGACAAAACAGTCCGCGCCTGGGTCGCAGCAGCGACGGCGCCCAAACAGCCCCGTCCCGCCAGCATCCTGCTAACGCCTTGGTGGTACTCTCTGATCCGCCGCTGGCGTGAAACACGCCCTTCCCTATACTACTTCTTCGGCGGATCGGTGGCCGTATCCCCACCTTTCGGCACATCGCCTGCACTGGGCGGACCTTCCTGGTCCAGGGAAGTCGCTCGGCGCAACGGAAGGATTCCCAGCACGGTTCCGCTGGAGTCCTCCTTGCTCATCCAATCACTCAAGTCCAACGGATTGGACACAACGTCTCCCGCGGTGCCGTTTGACGCCTCGTGGATGCCCCTCGTCGGCTTCCGACTCTCGCTTGCTTCACCGGCCAATTCCACGTTGAATTCAAGCTGGCCGACCCGCAAACGGTCGCCGTTGTGAAGCTCCTGCTCGCCCATGATCTGCTCATCATTGACGAACGTGCCGTTCTTGCTCCCAAAATCCCGGACGACGACGAGAGTCTCTTCCACCAGGATCACGCAATGGTAGCGGCTGATCACGTCGCTCCGCGGACGCAACTGACAGTCCTCCGCGCGACCGACGAGAAACCTCGGTCCCGTGATCGGGATCTCCTGCCCGGCGTTCTTTCCGTTCGCGACAACCAGCTTCACTTCCATCGCCCGAAATTGCTCAATCAGAGGGGCCTTGACGGTATGGATCTGAATGAAATGAGTGCCCCAAGCAACTGCCCTCTGTTCGACGCCGCCACAAATCCCGATCCCTAGGTCGGCACGAGGTGACAGCAGGCAATGCTAGCCACCAGAAGAAATGATGAATACCTCGGTTCCAGGGAAAAGCCAGACTCCAACAACTGTGGAATTTACGAAGAACAGCCAAGAATGCAATCCGCCCCCCCAAAGTAGCGTCCCAACGCCGTAGCGGGAGGAATCGCCTGTCTCTGGGATGTTGCCGGCCGGTTCGGCTAGTACCGACTGCCGCCCGACTGTCCATGATCGTACCAGTAATCGCAACTCCGGTCAAAAGAATTCCGCTCCGCTTGGTTCCTTCCCAACCCGCAAACCTCGTCATGTTTGCCCGCTCCCACCCGCGCACACCTGCTGAAACCGGGAATTGCCGGTTCCCGACAAGCCCTCGGCCGACCGCAAACAACACGGTAGACCACCGTTCCGTTGCCGGAAGGGGCTTAAGAACCCCTCCGTTTCTCGGTCCAGGAGGGGCTACCGTATTTCTCCGACGCAATCCCGGCAACTCCCTCTTCCTCTTCCTGCGACAAGCTGTCTGCATGCCACCTCAACGTCAGAGCCTCGGCGACCTGCTGCCGCCAGAGTTGCATCAGTTCCTCGGGCTCAAGGCTCTTGCCGGTGATCTCACACAGCCCTGGCAATTCAGGGGCAGCCAAAGAGCGACGCAACAAAACGCTGCCATGCTGCAGGACCGCTCCAGCCGACCGGCGCTGGGCACTTCCGGCAATCTTCACCCCCGCCACCACGACGTCACCCGCGGATCGCCGCTTGAAGCACAGAAACTCGGCCGATCTCTCCTCTCCGAGCGAACTGGAGCCAAACAGACTCGCCCGGATCCCCTTCATGGCCAGGACGGCAATCAAGGTCTGATGGACCGCGTCGTACATCCACTGCCGCCGCCTGCCCAGGAGATGATCCAGGGGAACCGTCACGCTGTATGTTAACTCCCGGTCGTGGAGGATGGCGCCTCCACCGCTCGCTCGCCGTACGACCGGGCAACTGCGACTCGCCTCGTGCTCCGCCCTCGCAGCATACTGTTGGAAATACCCGAGCGACAGCGTCGGTTCCGCCCACTGGTAGAACCGCCAACAGCAACAACCGGATCGGGACGTCCAACCGAGCAGATGCTCATCCACCGCCATGTTCCACGCGCCGCTTGACGGCGGATGAACGATCAGGCGGCACTCCGTTACGGGAACACTCGGCATCGGCGTCAACGCTCCGGTAAGCGGACGAGATAGGACTACCGCTCCGGTCCAGCCCACTTCAGAATCGGCTGCCGGGCCGCACGAACCTCGTCCGGGCGGCTCACCGAAGTGGTGTGGGGAGCGTGGTGGAGCAAGTCGGGATCCTCTTCCGTCACCCGGAACAGGGCCTCGGCAAACGCGTCCAACGTCGATCGGCACTCCGATTCCGTCGGCTCGATCATCAGGGCTTCGTGGACGATCAACGGAAAGTACACGGTCGGAGCGTGAAACCCGTAGTCGAGCAGCCGCTTGCCGATATCCAAAGCACTGACGCCCCGCTCGCGTTTGAGGGTCTGTGCCGTGGCCACGAATTCGTGCATGCAACGATCGCCTTGAGGCACCGGCAGAAAGTGCTTGACCCGGCTCAGCAGATAATTGGCGTTGAGCACGGCGTTTTCAGAAACCCGCCGAAGACCCTCCGGGCCATGGGTTCGCAGATAACAATAGGTCCGGACGAGCACGCCCGTATTGCCGAAGAAACTGCGAACACGGCCGATCGTCTTCGGGCGATCAAAGTCGAGCCCATACTCCTCGCCGCTCTTCTTGACAACCGGCACTGGCAGGTACGGAGCGAGCTTCCCGGTCACGGCAATCGGCCCGGCGCCCGGCCCGCCGCCCCCGTGGGGGCCGCTGAACGTCTTGTGCGGATTGAAGTGCATCATGTCCGCGCCGAAATCCCCGGGACGCGTCACGCCAAGGATCGCGTTCATGTTGGCCCCGTCCAGGTACACCAGCCCTCCGGCATCGTGGACCATTTGGCAAATCTTGGCGATGTTGCGTTCAAAGATCCCCAGCGTATTGGGGTTGGTGATCATGAACACGGCCGTTCGCTCATCGAGCTTCGAGGCCAGATCGTCCAGATCGACTAGCCCCCCCGGGGTACTCTTCACTTCCACGGTCTTGAACCCGGCCATGGCCGCGCTGGCCGGATTCGTGCCGTGGGCGCCGTCGGGGATGAGAACCACATTTCTCGCCGGGTCGGTATCGCGGACATACGCCGCGGCCACGAACAGGGCCGTCATCTCGCCGTGCGCTCCGGCTGCCGGCTGCAAGCTCACCGCCTCGAGGCCGGAAATCTCGGCGAGCATCTCCTGCAACGAATGCAGAATCGACAGCATCCCCTGGATCGTCTCCACCCGTTGGTACGGATGCAGCCCCAACAGCCCCGCCAGCGACGACAACGTCTCGTTCCGCTTCGGATTGTACTTCATCGTACACGAACCGAGCGGATAGAAATGCGAGTCGACCGACATGTTCTGGGTCGACAGATTCACGAAATGGCGAACCAGTTCCGGCTCGGTCACCTCCGGCAACGACGGAGCAGTCTGGGCGAGTGCCTCGGGAGGCAGCAATCGCTCCACGGGCTCCGACGGCACGTCGCAGGCCGGCATCTGTACCGCGCACCTCCCAGGACGAGACTGGTCGAACAGCAATTCGGTCGCCTGTTGGTTTCGCATCGAGTTTCAACTCTCCTTCACAATCCCCGAGTCCGCGTGGCAACTTCTCAATTCAGAACTGTTCGAATGACGTCCGTCATTCGGTCGATCTCGGCCTTCATTCGCTTTTCAGTTACGGCCATGAGAAGACAGTCCTCCAATTCGGGATACCAGCAGCCGAGCGGGACCCCGGCCATGATCCCCTGCTCTCCCGCAGCCGAAAGCAGCGCATCGGCCTGCCCGTGTGGCACACGGACGACGAATTCCTTGAAGGTCGGCGCGGAAAACACCGGCTGGAGCAGCCCTTCCCCGGTCCACTGCCCGAGAGCGTACCGGGCTTTCTTCAGGCAGAGTTCGGCCGTGCTGCGGAGACCTTGGGGACCCATCGCCGATAGATAGACCGTGGCCCGCAAGGCCATGAGTCCCTGATTCGTGCAGATGTTGCTGGTTGCCTTCTCGCGGCGGATGTGCTGCTCCCGCGTCTGAAGCGTCAACACCCAGCAGCGCCGATCGCGCCGGTCGACCGTTTCGCCCACCAGCCGCCCGGGCATCCGCCGCAGGAACTTGTCCCGGCACGCCAGGATCCCCAGGTACGGTCCCCCGTAACTCATCGGATTCCCAAGCGATTGCCCTTCGGCCACGACGATGTCGGCGCCGCAGTCGCCCGGCCGCCTGAGGAGGCCCAGGCTGACGGGATCGACGGCCACAATCATCGCCGCGCCCTTGGCATGGGCAAGGGCTGACAGTTGCTCCACGTCTTCAAGGCAGCCGAAGAAGTTCGGATGCTGCACGAGGACACAGGCCGTCTGGTCGTCGATCGCCGCGTCGAGTTCCTCCGGGGCAACCGTACCGTTCGGAGCGGCGACCGTCACCAACTCCGTTTCCAGGTTCTGCAGATAAGTCCCCAGTACCTGTCGGTATTCAGGGTGCACCGTCGACGCCGCCACGACCTTCGCATGGCGCCGCGTCACGCTGCAGGCCATCAACACGGCCTCGGCGGCCGCACCCGCCCCGTCGTAAAGGCTCGCGTTGGAGACGTCCATCCCCGTCAACTGGGCAATCAGGGTCTGGTATTCGAACAGTGCCTTGAGATTGCCCTGGCTGGCCTCGGCCTGGTAGGGCGTGTAGGAGGTGTAGAACTCGCTCCGCGATGCCACGAAATCGACCACGGACGGAATGAAGTGGTCGTAACTTCCCGCACCGAGAAAACAGGTCGACTGCGATGCCGGCCGGTTCCTGGCCGCCAACTCGCCCACGTGGACGGCCAGTTCCAACTCCCCCAGGGCCGGCGGCAGATCCAGGGCTCGACCGAGATGGAGGTCCGCCGGGATCATCTCGAACAACTCGTCGATCGATGCGGCGCCGATCGCCTGGAGCATCGCCCGGCGGTCTTCATCGGTGTTGGGAATATAGGGCATAGACAAAGCCTTTCTCTTTCCCCCAGAAGCGGAGAACAAAAAAAGCGTGCCACTTCAGATGGCTGAATAGATACGAAAAAGCGGCATCCATGCCGGGGCCGGAAGACGGTTACCTGACAATTGCAGGTATCCTACTCGTCGGCCATCTCCTGTTCGCACTGTTTCTGATAGGCGGCATGATCCATCAGTCCCGACAGGGCCGTCTCGTCCGCAATCCGGATCTTGACGAACCACCCGCTGGTATACGGATCGTCAGAAAGCGTTTCCAGTTGATCCACCAGGGTCGAGTTGACCTCCACGATCTCTCCGTCCACCGGACTGTAGAGATCGCTTACCGCTTTGACCGATTCGATTTCGCCAAAAGGCTCGCCCGCACTGACCGATCGGCCGACCTGCGGAAGGTCCACAAACACGAGATCTGTAAGAGCTTCCAACGCAAAGGCGCTGATCCCCACGGTCGCGACCTTGGCTCCAGCTTCATCCGTGGCGATAGCCACCCACTCATGGGTCTTGGAATAGAGCAGTTCTTCGGGTTTCACGTCCAGTATCCTTTCGCGGTTTGAGGACTCGTGTTTCAGGCGGCTCACTTCGTCTTCCGCTGATAGAACGGCAGTTCGACGACGCGCGCCGGCTCCTTGCGACCCCGGACATCGATCAGAAGCTGCGTCCCCGTCTGGCTGAATTCGGGGGAGACGTAACCCATGGCGATCGGCACCTTCAACGTCGGCGACATGGTGCCGCTGGTCGTCTTCCCTGCAAGCGTCTCTCCAGCATAGATGTCGCAATGCTCCCGTGCCGGGCGGCGACCTTCCAGTTGGAGCCCCACCCGGGTGCGGCGTTGCGGCTCCTTCTCCAGCTTCAACAGGGCGTCGCGCCCCGGGAAGTCATAGCCAACCAGGTGACAGGCAAAACCGAGCCCCGCCTCGAAGGGGTTGGTCTTCTCGCACAACTCGTGGCCGTAAAGCGGCATTCCCGCTTCCAGCCGCAGCGTATCGCGGGCGCCGAGTCCCGTAGGCCTCACCCCCAGCGGCTCGCCCATTTCGACCAGCACTTCCCAGAAGGCCGCGGCAATGGGGGCCCCAAGTGCCAGCTCGAACCCGTCCTCGCCCGTGTAACCCGTGCGGCTGATAATCCCGCCCTGACGCTGTGCCGCCGGGTGCAACAGGCGAACCTGGGCCCCCCGGTAGTACTTCATGGAACGCAGGTCCACCTCAATCAGAGGCTGAAGCAGAACGACCGACCGCGGCCCTTGAATGGCAAACATCGCCCACAGATGGGTTACGTCGGTGAAGAGGACTTCGTTTCCCGGTGCCTCGGCCCGCTCGCGCGGAAGGTGCTTGTGAACCCAGTCAACGATCTTCTGACGATTCGACGCATTGACCACCACCACGTAATACGGCTGCCCCTGAGCGTTGTGGTAGTAGCCGACCAGCACGTCGTCCATGATCCCGCCGGAATCGTTGGTCACCAGCGAGTAGCGAATCTGTCCCAGCGTCATGTCGGCCACCCGGCGCGTCAGCAACTCGGCCAGAAACACAGCGGCGCCGGGGCCCTCGAAACGAAGCCGCCCCATGTGGGAAATGTCCGCCAGACCGCCCGTTGTCCGGGTCGTTTCATGCTCCTGGATGATCGAAGAGTATTGGACCGGCATCGCCCAACCGGCGAAGTCGACGATTCTTGCCCCATGGTCCTTGTGCCACTGGTAGAGCGGCGTCTTCTGGATGGTGCCGTCCGAAGCTTCCATCGGTGTCTCCGACAAGTCTGCGAGGATGAGAGCACAACGCGCGACAAAAGGACAATTGTAACGCCCGGGCGAACCGAGAACAGGGGGCGCGCAGACTCCAGAAAACGGAACGCAATCTCGCGGCCACAGACTTCGAAAGACGCCCTCGCGGGCCAGCGCACCGGCCAACCCGGCCTGAAAACAGCATCGAAGAATGTCCGCCTGCCTTACCTCGTGGGGGGGGGCTCCATGCACCTATCGTGCTATTCAATGGAGACGTCGGGGGAAGACTCGACTCGGAGTACGCATAAAAAAAGAGCGGCACCGCACGGGAGCGATCCAAAAGGGGCCAACTGCGGTCTCCTCTTGGGGCAACGGAGACCACGCCCCACCAAACAGGGTCGCTCAACTCAAACCAGAAAGAAACCTGCCAAGTGTGTGGGCGAGTAGATTTGGCAGGCTGAGCATCGAAGTGCGGCACCGCTCGACTGGGTAATACACCCGCAACCTAGACCATCGCTCTTGCGATGTCAAGTGGTGACATAGTCAGAAAAGACTTCCCAAACTTTCCTCGCGTGCGATTACCCCGTCGCCGGTGTCGGGATATCTCGTGAAGACGATGCTGGGCACGAGGTTCACCACAGAATGACTGCGGAAATCGCAGCCGGCAATCCGCCGCAGGTGCAGAACCTGGACAGTCTGTTCCCCCCAGCGGAGAATCAACCGTACCCGCCCATGCCGAAAAACAACTGCTTCTTCAAGAAACGATAGACCCAGTAGTCTTCCGGGATCTCTTCACCAGGGAGGTGGTGACTCGATCGTGGGGTGGACGCTGACAGCTCTCCGTACGCATCGCGGCCGCTCGTGTCCTCGGCGCCGTGGCTCTTCAAATAGGCAGCCAGCTCATCGGGATACTCGAGAATCACACAGCCGCGGGTCCGTTCGTCAACAAACTTCTGAAATCCCCCTAGGAGCCGGCTTTCGTTGATGGTCCGAAACAGATCGCCTTCATGATCGCGGACTGTTTCGCACGCGAACGACATCGGCGGACACGGCTCGATCGTGCCCCCTGGACCGATATGGAACCCCAACCCTTTGGCCGCCGGACAGACCGCCTCCCCCCGAGCGTTCCAGTAAGTGTCGATCAAGATGATTGGGTGACGCCGCCGCAACCCAAGCAGACGCCGCCGCACGTCGATCATCTGCTCCTTCTCAACGCAGAACTCCGGCGACGGATCGGCCCCGACCGGCCGGAATACATAGTACCAAAGATACATCGCCCCACACTTGACGAATTGCTCCACGTACTCGTCGCAGAGGACCGTCTCGAGATTCCGCCCCGTCACCGTGGTGGCCACGCCAAACAGGATCTTCCGCCGGGCAAGACGTTCGATACCTTCCATCGCTTTCCGATACACGCCCTCGCCGCGTCTCGCGTCGTTTTCAGCTTCCGGCCCGTCAATGCTGACGAGAACCGTTACGTTCCCCAGTCGTCGAATTTGCTCGACGTTCTCCTCGTCCAGGAACATCCCGTTGGTGATGATCTGGAAATAGCATTCAGGGTGACGCTCAATAGTCCGCCATATCCCCGGATAGAGCATGGGCTCGCCGCCCAGGAGTGTGTAGAAAAAGGCCTTCTGTTTCTTTCCCGCGGCAATGACGGACTCGACGTCTTCTTCGGACAGACTTCGTCCGCCTCCCGAGCTGTCAATCCAGCAGCCGTGGCAACGCAGATTGCAGGCGTTGGTCAGAGCGAGAAACAGGAAGGGCGGGAAAAGCTCTCCCCTCCGCACGCGCCGGCGATGAGCCGCCATCGCCCGGTTGCCCTTGTAAACCCAAAGATAGGCCGCCTTGGCGGCCAGTCGCGGGGAGACTTGAGTGGCGGCTCGGTAGGCTAGTCGCAAAAGCATGGGGCTCCGCCTGGTTGGTTGGGTGCTTGGGCATCGGCACGGCAGGGACCACCCATTATAGCGCGCGGCACACCAGACTCCTCAACCCACCACCCGGCAGCGGAGGATGCCCGTTTGACAGGCATGTACCTTGTGGGAAATATAGAGCGTACTGATCGCCACAACCATCCACGCCGGCAAGCTCTACCTCCGCGACAAGGACGTCCTCATGTGCTACGACGTTCGCGCCAAATAGGCGACAGAGCCGCCGACCAATTCGAGCTGCCGCGATGATCGATCACCATCGGTTGAAGAAAGCTTACGAGAAGGCCCGCTCCGACCTGCTGGCAGGACGCATCCCCGGCGGACATTGGGAAGGTCAACTCAGCAGTTCCGCCCTGTCGACCGCCACCGCCGTCAGCGCCCTCGCGTGTGTCTTGAGAAACCGTCAAACGCCGACGGATGCCACCCGCCTCCGCAGCCTGATCGAGCGCGGACTGAGCTATGTCGCAGCCATTCAGAACTCCGACGGGGGCTGGGGCGACACGGATCGAAGCCTCTCGAACATCGCCACCACCATGCTCGTCCGTGCGGCGATATACCTGGCCGGTGAATCGGACCGTTTTGCCGATGCGCTTCGGTCGGCCGAGACGTACTTGGATCGCCAGGGCTGGACTGCCGGCCTGAAGCGTCGCTACGGCCGCGACAAAACCTTCGCCGTCCCCATCCTCACGAACTGCGCCCTGGCCGGCCTGGTGCCTTGGAGCGAGGTCTCACCGCTCCCCTTCGAGCTAGCCTGTTTTCCGCCCGAATTCTACCGATTTCTGCGGCTTCCTGTCGTCAGCTACGCCGTGCCCGCCCTGGTGGCTATCGGACAGGCTCGCTATCACCACCGCAAGCCGCTGAACCCCTTCACGCGGATGACGCGGAGTCTGTCGGTCCGACGCAGCCTGTGCGTCGTCCAGCGGATGCAGCCGGAGAGCGGCGGCTTCCTGGAGGCAACGCCGCTGACCAGCTTCGTCGTGATGAGCCTGGCCGGCATCGGCCGCGCCGATCATCCGATCGTTCGACGGGGAGTGCAATTCCTCATCGATTCGGCCGGCGAAGACGGATCCTGGCCGATCGACACAAACCTTGCCACTTGGGTCACCACGCTCTCGATCAATGCCCTCGACGATGGCTCGCTGGCGCCTCTCGGCGTGGAATGCCTCCCGTGGCTTCTGCGTTGCCAGCATCGGGTGCGGCACCCCTTCACCAATGCCGATCCCGGCGGATGGGGGTGGACCGACTTGAGCGGGGCCGTACCCGACGCAGACGACACGCCGGGTGCCTTGTTGGCATTGGCTCGAGTAGCCCGCCATGTTGCCGAGGAACATGCCGAACAGATTCGAGAGGCCGCCCGGGCCGGCGTCGATTGGTTGCTGGGCCTGCAAAACCGCAACGGCGGCTGGCCCACCTTCTGCCGCGGCTGGGGCAAGCTCCCCTTCGACCGCAGCAGCACCGACCTGACGGCGCACGCCCTGCGAGCTCTCCACGCATGGCGCGACGTTCATCCGGCCCGCATCCAGAAGGCCATCCGACGCGGATTCACCTTCCTCGACAAACAACAGCGGACCGACGGCAGTTGGGTGCCGCTCTGGTTTGGTAACCAGTACCGCGCCGATGAAGAAAACCCCGTCTATGGAACCGCCCGCGTGCTCCTGGCCTACCGGGACCTCGATCGCCTCGGCACGAAAGCGGTCAGTAAGGGATTGGACTTCCTGGTTGGCGAACAGCGTGACGACGGCGGCTGGGGCGCGGCACCGTCCGGGGAGGTGTCCTCGGTCGAAGAAACGGCCGTTGCCGTCGAGGCTCTGCTGGCGTCGCCGGCTGTCGAGTCGGCGCAAACTGTTATTCAGAAAGGACTTGAGTGGCTAGTGCAGGCCGTCGAACAGGATCGATACCGGGATTCGACGCCGATCGGTTTTTACTTCGCCCGGCTATGGTATTATGAGAAGTTGTACCCCTTGATCTTCACGCTTTCCGCCCTGCGCCGCGCAGCAGACATATACCGACCCGACGCGTAAGCGAGGATAGAAGACTAGCTATTCTGTTCCTCGCTCACCCTTCAGATTAGCATGGACATGACGTGAGATCGTCGTCAGCCCGGCAGCCCCTTCCCCCATCCATCCCTCCGGTCACCGAACGACCCCAGCCAAGACAGCAACCGTGGCCATTGTCCCTTCGACTGATCAACCGGCACTCCGCGACGGCGCCCTGACGGCCGCCGATGCGGACGGCGGGACCGCTCATTTGAAGGAGGTTCCACAACCGGTTGAACTCCGCGAGACCATCCGCGAAGTGATCGAGCAGAAGGTCGCCGGCCTCGACCGCACTCAGCCGTTGTTTCGCCACCGAATCGAAAGCCTCGCCCGCGAGGTGCTCGCTGATTTGAAGCTGAAGGAGGGTTACCTGGGATGGACCATGGTCATCCTCTCCAGTGCCTATTGGCGCGATCGCATCAAAGCCACGCCCTACGAGAGACGTCTGCTTCTGCTTCCGCACTGCATGCGGAACGAACAGGTCTGCCAGGCGGAATACAACGAGTTCGGTTTGCTCTGCGAAGACTGCGGGGGGTGCTCGCTCACCGAATGGCGAGCCCTGGGACGGGAAAAAGGCTGCCAGGTGCTGATCGCGGAAGGCTCACCGATCGTTCTCCAGCTCATCCTGCAGGGCAAGGCCGACGCCGTCCTGGGGATCGGTTGCCTCAATTCGTTGGAGAAGGCCCTCGCCAAGATCCTCATGACCGGGCTGCCGGCCATGGCGGTACCGCTCCACTCCTCGACCTGCCACAACACGTCGACCGACGAAGCCTGGGCCCTCGAAATGATCGACACGCCCTATCAGCCGGGCGATCAACCCGCCAAGACCCAGGTCCATCTGCTCCGCGCCGCCTCGCGGATGTTCGAACCGGATGAATTGGCTCGCCTCCTGCCCCCGGAACGGAGCAACGGTGAGACACCTCCATGCGACGATCTGTCGCTCGACGCCCTTCCGCCTGTCGCCGCCACCGAAATCCTCGCCCGCGAGTTCCTGGCCCGCGGCGGCAAGTTCTTCCGCCCCTTCATCACCCTGGCGGCCTACGACGCCCTGACCGGCGGACATGGCTGGGGACCCAACGGACAGCAGCACGTTGCCCAATTGCCCGATGCCGTCCGGCGCGTCGCCCTGGCCATCGAACTGTTCCACAAAGCCTCGCTGGTTCACGACGACATCGAAGACGACGACTCCTTCCGATACGGACAAAAGACGATCCATCGCCGGCACGGAACCGCCACCGCTATCAACGTCGGCGACTACCTGATCGGCCTGGGATATCGCCTGGTGGCCTCGCAGCGCGAGAACCTCCACGCCGAGGCTGTGGCCGATATTCTGGCAACCCTGGGGCAGGCCCATACTCGCTTGTGCGAAGGTCAAGGGGCGGAACTCACCTGGCGGGCCAGCCGAAATCGGCATCTGACCCCGCTCGACGCCCTGAAGATCTACGCCCTCAAAACAGCCCCCGCCTTCGAGGCCGCTCTGTTCTCCGGAATCCGTCTGGCAGGACCGGCCGACGCATATCGGGACGCCGCCTCACGCTTCGCTCGCCATCTGGGAGTCGCCTTCCAGATCCGCAACGATCTGGACGACTGGACGACCGACCCCGGCAACAAGCGTCAGCGGGGCACCGACGCGATCGGCGGCCGTCCCACCGTCCTCTGGGCCTTGGCTGTGGAGGCCTCCGATGGCGCGGACCGTCCCGATCTGGACGCCGACACCGGCAACGATCCCGAAGCCGGTCGCCGGCTGATACGCCAGGTCCACGACCTGTACTGCCGGACGGGCGCGTTCTCCAAAGCCCGCCGACTCGTTCAGAAACACGCCGATCGGGCCAGGGAAGTTGCCGACGCCGTCCAGCCCGACTCGCTCCGGCAACTGCTGCACCACTTCGTCGACACGATCCTCGGATACTAGGCCCAAATCCGAAATACGAATCTCGAAATCCGAAACAAAGTCAAGTGCCGCAAATCAGAATGCTTCAAATGGCAGTTGATTCCGTGACAGGTCTTTTCAACTCCCACGACACTACGTCCCAGATTTGGAGCCTTTGTGCTTCCGGATTTGGATTTGTTTCGGATTTCGAGATTCGTGCTTCGGATTTCTCCTCCCCATGCCCCCTCCCAACCCCCTGAGAATCATCCACCTCGTCTCCGGCGCCGGCGGTATGTACTGCGGGAGTTGCATGCACGGTAACACGCTGGCCGCCGCCCTGCTTCGTGCCGGCCACGACGTCATGCTCATGCCGCTCTATACGCCCGTACGAACCGACGATGAATCCGTCCGCCACGAACGGCTCGCCTTCGGGGGTCTCAACGTCTTCCTGCAAGAAAAATTCGCCCTGTTCCGCAAGACTCCCGCCGCGCTTGATCGGCTCCTCGATCGCCCGGCACTCGTCCGCTGGCTCAGCCGTTGGGGCGGCAAGACCGACGCCGTCCAACTCGGCGCCCTGACCGTCTCCATGCTGCGCGGCGAATCGGGGCGGCAAAGCAAAGAGGTCGAAAAACTCCTCGGCCTCCTTGCCTCGCTTCCCCAAATCGACGTGATCCATCTGTCGAACGTTCTCCTGGCCGGACTGGCCGGACCGATTCGCAGAAGCTTGAAGGTGCCCGTCGTCGTCAGCCTCACCGGCGAAGATGTCTTCATCGAAAAACTGCCCGAACCGTTCGCCGCGGAAACTCGCGCGGAGTTGCAGCGCTGCGTGAGCCATGTCGACGCCCTCGTCGCCATGAATGGTTATTTCGCCGATCGCATGGCCGACTACCTGTCGATTCCCCGGCAGGAAATCCACGTCATTCCACCGGGCATCAAACTCGCCGGCCACGCCGCCGATCCCGAAACTGTCTTGGCTGAAAGTGGTCGAGAAGCACGCGACGTCTTCCGAATTGGCTACTTCTCCCGAATCTGCCACGACAAAGGACTGCACCTGCTGGCCGAAGCCCTCGAGATCGCCGCCCGGGAGGCACCAGATTGCCGATTCACACTGGAAGCAGCCGGCTATCTCGGGCCTTACGATCGCCGCTACCTCCGCGACGTCGAGAAGCGTTTCCGGCAAGGCCGGCTTCACAGTCGATTCCATTACGCCGGCTCGCCCGATCGGGCCGGCAAGATCGCCTTCCTCCAATCGGTCGACGTCGTCTGCCTCCCCTCCGTGTTTCCGGAAAGCAAGGGGATCGCGGCCCTGGAGGCCTGGGCCAACGGCAAGCCCGTGCTCGCCCCCGATGCCGGAGCGTTCCCCGAGTTGATCGCCGATACCGGCGGCGGCATCCTCTTCGAGCCAGGCCATGCCGACGCTCTTGCTCGGAGTATTCTTCAGTTCGAAGCCAATCGCGATCGCGCCACCGAACTGGGACTTTGCGGAATGGCAGCCGTGCGGGATCGTTATCACGACGGGCTGATGGCCGAACGAACGGCCGCCCTCTACCACGCACTGGCCGCCAACCGCAGAAGGGAGGCTCCCTGATGTCGTACCTGGGTAGCTTGACGCTTCGCTTGGCGGCCGGAGCCATGCGGCTGCCGGACAACTTCCGCGAAAGGCACTCCGGGTTCTTGACGGCCGCACAACGCGACGACGGCGGTTTCGCCGGCCGACACGGCGCCAGCGATCTCTATTACACCGGCTTCGCTCTCCGCGGGCTGATCCTGCTGGGAACCCTCACCGAAGAGTCCGCTAACCCTGCCGCAAGTTTCCTCCAAGCGAGTCTGGCAAAAAAACTTGCTGCGGTCGATTTCCTCTCCCTCGTGTTCGGTTCGGTGCTGCTGGAACTCGGCTGCGGACTGGATGTCTTTGGGCAGGCGGGACTCGATCGGCAAGCCGTGATTCAGGACAAACTGCGACCGCTGCAACGTGACGATGGTGGCTTCGCCAAAACCCCAGAAAGCGGGCGGAGCTCCACCTATCAATCGTTTCTTTCTGTCGCCTGTCTCGAACTGGTCGGCGCACGAATCGATGAGCCGCAGTCCCTTGTTCAGATGGTCCAATCGCGCCGCCGGCAAGACGGCGGATACGTGGAACTCGACCTGATCGCCCGAAGTGGCACCAATCCCACGGCCGCCGCCGTGGGCCTGCTGCGATTGCTCCAAGGCGACCAGGCTGTGGAACTTCAGGGCACGGGCGGAGAAGAAACCGCCCGATTTCTCGTCGCCATGCAAGGCGCCGACGGTGGACTCCGGGCCAATACGCTCATCCCCATGAGCGACCTGCTGAGCACCTGCACCGGCCTGATCGCCCTGGCCGATCTCGGTGGCCTGAACGCCGTCGACCTCGCTGCCGCCCGCCGCTATGTCGACTCGATGGAATCGGATCGCGGCGGCTTCCTCGGCGGCTCCTGGGACTCCGAAATCGACGCCGAATACACCTTCTACGGCGTCGCCACGCGATCACTTCTGGCTACGATCGGGCACTGACTCAATCTGTCTCCTGGCAGAAAAAGACGGGCAAAACGTCGGCAACTTCGGCAATGTGCCCGTCCGCCAATTCTCGCAGCATTCCGCCACTCGCTATAATACACCCGAGACCTCATTAAACCGCCTTGTTATGAACACGCGGATTGAGAGCGGCAGAAGAATGTCCCAACTCATCGTCGACAACGTCACCAAGGAATTCCCCACTCGCGGCGATCCGCTCGTCGTGCTGCAGGGAGTATCGCTCCAACTCGAATCCGGCCGAAACCTCGCCGTCATCGGCCCCAGCGGGTCGGGAAAAACCACGCTGCTCAACCTGCTGGGGGTCCTGGAACGACCCACGTCCGGCACCATTACCGTTGATGGGCAGAATCCGGCCGAGTTGTCAGACAAGGCCGTGGCCGCTTTCCGCAGCCGGAAGATCGGCTTCATCTTCCAGGACCATCACCTGCTGCCCCAGTGCTCGGTCTTGGAGAACGTGCTCGTTCCCACCATCGCTGGCGGCCGCACCAAACCGGAAGACGTCAACCGGGCACGCCACCTCCTCGAACGGGTCGGCCTCAACGATCGCCTCGAACACCGCCCGGCCGAACTCTCCGGCGGACAGAAACAACGTACCGCAATTGCCCGGGCCCTCATCCGTCGGCCGGCCCTGGTCCTGGCCGACGAACCCACCGGAAATCTCGATCAGACCACGGCCGCCCAGGTCGCCGACCTGCTCCTCGAATTGCAGACTGAGGAGAACACCATGTTGATCGTCGTGACCCACAGCACCTCGCTCGCCGAGCGGATGCAGCAACGCCGGCGACTCGACAACGGCCGACTGCAGGAGGTGGCTTGACCACTCGCTGAACGATCATGTCCAAGCTCCGATTCATCCTCGCCTCACTCATCCACCACGGCCGGACCAATATGGCGGTCGGCTTCGGCGTGATGGCGGCAACGGCCGTCCTCACCGGGGCACTCCTCGTCGGCGATTCCATGCAAGGAAGCCTTCGCGATCTTACCCTCGATCGCTTGGAAAACATCGACCAGGCTCTCGTAACCCAGCAGTTCTTCGATGCCGGGCTTGCCGACAAGGCCAAAGACTTTCAACTCTTCCGCGGGCACTTCTCCGCAGCCGTCCCGGCAATCGTTCTCCAGGTCAGCTTCGAAAATGCCGACAGCGATCCGCCCTTGCGGGCAAACCGGGTGACGCTGATCGGCTGCGATGATCGCTTCTCCGAGCTGGGGCCCGGGGGACCCGTAGGAGCCGTCGAAGAGGGCCAAGTCGTGCTCAACAGCGTCCTGGCCAAGGAACTGGGCATCGACGGGAGCGGCAAGCAGGTCCTGCTCCGACTGCCCCGAATCACGGCCATTCCCGCCGACAGTCCCCTCGGCCGAAAAGACGAGACCATCCAGCGGTCGCGACTCACCGTGGGCGACGTGATCCCGACGGAAGGCCTGGGCCGATTCAGCATGCGGCCCAGCCAGGCCTTGCCCAAACTGGCCTTTGTGTCCCTCGCCTGGCTCCAGAACCGGCTGGACCAGGGCGGAAAAGCCAGTGCGATCTTTGTCGCCGGGCGGCAACCGTCTCAAGCCGCACCGCCGCAGGCCGATGCGATCCTGGCGGATACCTTCGCTCCCACACCCGCCGATCTCGGCATTTCGATCATCAAGACGGAACTTGGCTACTTCAACGTCAGCAGCCGCCAGATGATGCTCGCCCACCCGGTCGAAACAGAACTCACCCGGGCCATGAGCGACCGCACCGTCCAGCCTGCCCTGACCTATCTAGCTAATGCAATTGCCCTCGACCATCGTCAGATCCCCTATTCCACCGTCACCGCCCTTGACTTCGCCGATTCACCTCCGCTGGGCCCGTTCGTCGACCGCGAAGGCAAGCCGGTTGCTCCCCTCGGCGAGGGCGAGATTGCCTTGAACTCCTGGGCTGCCGACGATCTGAAGGCGAAACTCGGCGACGTGATCCGCGTCCGCTATTTCGAACCGGAGAGCACCCACGGAGAGGTGAAAGAAACGGAAACCAAACTGCGGCTCGCAGCCATCGTCGCCTTGGAAGGGGCCGCGGCCGACCCCGACTTCACCCCCGAAGTCGAAGGTGTGACCGACCAACTATCGATCGCCGACTGGGATCCTCCTTTCCCCTTCGACGCTCGGGCGATTCGCGACCAGGACGAAACCTATTGGGACGAACATCGCGCCACCCCGAAAGCGTTCGTCTCGCTGCCCACCGGCCGAAAACTGTGGGGCAGCCGGTTCGGCGACACAACGACCCTGCGAGTCGTACCACGCGGCCAGGAATCTCTCCAATCCCTCGAGGCGGACCTCGCTGTGGATCCCCTCCCTTTCGGCTTCCGCTTCCAGCCGCTCAAGCGGCAGGGCCTGGCCGCCTCGCAAGGCGCCACGCCTTTCCACATTCTGTTCATTGCCTTCAGCTTCTTCGTGATTGCCGCCGCCCTGATGCTCGTGGTCCTGCTCTTCCGCCTGGGGATCGAACAGCGGGCCGAATCGATCGGCATCCTCCAGGCCGTCGGCCTGACGCGGCAGTCTATCGCCGGGCTCCTGGCCGTCGAAGGACTGCTCGTTGCCGCCATAGCCGCCCTGGCCGGATCGGCCCTGGGAATCGGCTACGCCGCTCTCATGCTCGCCGGCCTCAGAACCTGGTGGCTTGCCGCGGTCGTCACGCCGTTTCTTCGACTACACGTCAGCGAGACGAGCCTGATCGTCGGCTACGCAAGCGGCCTGGTCGTCTGCTTTGCCTCCATCCTGTGGGCCCTGTGGCGATCCCGGCGGACCAGCATCGCCCGTCTGCTGGCCGGTCAGTTTGACGGGGACAGCACCCTCGTGTCGCGGAAACGATCGTGGACTCGCTGGCTGGCGCCGGCCATGCTCCTGGCGGCCGTCGTTCTTGCCGTGGCAACCGGCGGATTCCGCGAAGAGGTTACGGCCGACTTTACGCTGTCTGCGCCTGCGGCGCCGCATACGCTGTATGCGGTGGTGGACCCCGACGGGAAGGTGGCGGATTTTGATCGCACCAACAATGCGCTGATGTTCACGGTTGGCGGTACGGACCTGTCGCCGACACTACGTTACGCCTATGCCGAAGCCGATGGTAGCGCCCGCGTGGTGGTGGCGGTACGTAATAACGGCGCCCCCGCTTCTCCTGAAACAAGCTTGTCACTCGCTTTGGAGGATATGTCCCAAAAGGCGTTGACGGTGATGACTGTGCCCGCTCTTGAACCGGGTGCGTTGACGGAACTGGCGCTTGACCTGCCGGCCGGCAGTTTGCCGGGGGGTGTAACGGGCCTTACGTTGAGCGTTGATCCCGCGAACACCGCTAACGATGCTGACATCGAAAACAACAGTATCGGCTTCTACACTACTGAAAAGAATGTATTGCAGGTAGAAGGCGAGGTTGAAGGCGAGGTTGAAGGCGAAGGCGAAGCGCCTGTCGAAGGTGAAGCCCCTGCTGAAGGTGAAGTCCCTGCTGAAGGTGAAATTCTGCCAGAAGGCGAGGGTGAAGCACCTGCCGAAGGCGAAGTCCAGCTTGAGGGAGAAGGTGAAGTTCCCGTTGAAGGCGAGGGCGAAGTGTCTCTAGAAGGCGAAGTATTGCCCGAGGGCGAAGGAGAAGCGCTTGTCGAAGGCGAAGGCGAAGGTATAGCCGAAGGTGAAATACCTGCTGAAGGTGAAGATGGCGCTTGTGGATGTTGTTCCGAGAAGTCAGCGGCGCCCCTGCTGGGTGACTGGTTATTGCTTGGATTGGCATTGATGATGTTGGTGCTATCAAGCGTCGTCCTAAAAAGATAAAATCAAGCGCTGCTGATTATGTACGCCCTCGTGTCCGAAGGATGCGAGGGCTTACTGTTCTCAGAGAAGATTTTTCAAGGCGATCGCTTCTCGTCAGGCTCACGATTAGGAACGTCCGCCAGGTCCGCCAAGTCCACACCGTCCACAAAGATATAAACAAAGTTTAGGATGCCGGTTACGGCTCAAATCTTTGTGCAGGCATAAAAAAGTGTTTCATCAGCATGACTTCGGGCATGCCGCCGGGGCAGACGTGGGTGGCGGCCTCGAAGCCGTGCCGGGCGGTCATGGCGAAGGGCAGGGCGCAGCAGAGGGGAATGCCGGCGGCGCGGATCGCAATGACGCCGGATTCGCTGTCCTCGAAACCGGCCACGCGGTGAAAGCGTTCCGGGGGAACGCCGAGGGTGTGCAGGGCGATGGAATATAAATCACGGTGGGGTTTCAGGCGGATTTCGCTTGAATCACTTGCGGTGATGCGGGCGTCGTAAAAAGATGCCGGGTCCGCGAAGCCTTCAGAAAGCGTCTCCCGCATGCTCTCAGGGAGTTCCCAGTCGTGGATTTCGGCGGCGATGACGCGGAACACTTCACGCAGCACAAGATTGGCCTCGGTGGCGATAGAAGAGGTAACCAAGGCTAACTTCACAGGATGTCGTTTGAAATACGCGCCGAGTGCGCCCAGATGACGCATACCCTTTTCGACCGCCGCGCGATCGGATTGCAGCGCTTCGGGCAGCAATGACGCGGCCCGTTCCGCCAGCCGTCCGGCGTCTTCGCCCAGCCAGCCCTTCAGCAGGGCCAGGGCGATGCCGATACCCGGCATGGGCTCGATGAGCCGGCGGCTGTCTCGCCGTCCGCCATCCGGCTGGTCCATGTTCGCAAGCAGTTCGTGGTAATGCTGGTAATAGATTTCGATGCCGATACGGGTCAGGTCGGCCACGTTGTTCATAAGTAGCCGGGGGAGACACTCCCCCGCCAGGGTCGTCAGGAGCGGGTCCAGCTCGGATGCGGGCACCGCGGCCATTTGGCGGCACAGTTCCTGAAACCCGCCGGATGCCGGAAGGTCACGAAGCCCCTGGGTCATCAGCGTGGTGCGGGCTTCCGCCGCACGTTTCGGATCGATGCCACAGGCCATGTTCCAGGCTACGGCGCGGATGAAGTGTTTGCAGACCGCCTCCGGCCGAATGTCTTTTTGATAACGGGTTACCAGGTATTCCACGTGGCGTGTGGTGCTGTTGCCGATGATGTGGGGGTAGTCCCGTTCCGGCTGGAGCGCGTTTGCGGCGCCGGCTTTGTCCTTGCCCGTCATGCAGGAGACCATGGTCGCCAGGGATTCAATGCACAACGCTTCCGTGGTGGTTGTGGTGCCGTCCATGTCCATGACAGCGGCTTCCAACCCCTCGTCGAGACAGGTGCGCGGCGCGGCCAGGGGATAGGCCTCATAAGGTGGAAAAACATAGGGCGGATTCTTGACAAGGGCGAAGGTGGCACCCAAGGGGCGTATGTAACGGCACAGCGCCTCATCATCCACAAATTTTGGAATTTCTGTGGTCAACATCTTTGTTGTATCACGAGAGCCCGGCATTTTTACGGGCGCGCAGGCGCAATGCGTTCAGGCGGATGAAGCCCGTGGCGTCGGCCTGGTGATAGGCGCCTTCGTCTTCTTCGAAGGTGGCGATCTTCGGGTCGTAGAGCGTTTTCTCGGCGCGCCGTCCCACTACCGTGCAGTTGCCCTTGTAGAGGCGCACCCGCGCGGTGCCGGTGACATTTTCCTGGCTCTTGTCCACAAATGCGGTCAGCGCCTCCATTTCGGGGGCGAACCAGAAGCCGTTATAAATCAGCTGCGCGATTTTTGGCGACAGCTGGTCGCGCTGCAGCATGACTTCACGGTCCATGGTGAGCGATTCCACGGCGCGATGGGCCACGTACAGGATGGTGCCGCCCGGGGTTTCATAGACGCCCCGAGACTTCATGCCCACGAAGCGGTTCTCGACCATGTCCACGCGGCCGATGCCGTTTGCGCCGCCCAGGGCATTCAGTGTTTCCAGGAGGGCCACGGGCCCCAATCGTTGACCGTCCACCGCGACGGGCGTGCCTTCCTCAAAATCGATTTCCACGTAGGTCGGGATGTCGGGCGCGGCTTGGGGGGACACGCTCAGGAGGAACATGTCTTCGGGCGGTTCGTTCCACGGGTCTTCCAGGATGCCGCCTTCAAAGGAAATGTGGAGCAGGTTGCGGTCGGAAGAATAGGGTTTCGCCTTGGAAACCGGAACCGGAATGCCATGCTGCTTCGCGTAGTCAATCATCTTTTCGCGGCTGTTCAGTTCCCAGTTCGGATTGCGCCAGGGGGCGATGATGCGCACGTTCGGCTCCAGCGCCATATAGGTCAGCTCGAAGCGCACCTGATCGTTGCCTTTGCCCGTGGCGCCGTGGGACACGGCGTCCGCGCCGGTTTCGCGCAACACGTCGATCTGGGCCTTGGCGATGATGGGCCGCGCCACGCTGGTGCCCAGCAGGTAACAGCCTTCGTAGATGGCGTTGGCCCGCATGGCCGGAAAAACGAAGTCGCGCACGAAGGCTTCGCGCAGGTCGCCCACGATGGCCTGGGACGCGCCCGTGTCCAGCGCCTTCTTGCGGGCCGGTTCGGTTTCTTCGCCCTGGCCCACATCCGCGATGTAGGCGATGACTTCCGCCTTGTACGTTTCCTGCAGCCACTTCAGAATGATGGAGGTGTCCAGGCCGCCCGAATAAGCGAGCACAATTTTCTTGACATTGCTCATGCCGCGTAATCCTTGTTTATTTGGTGTGTTTCAGTTCAGAAAACATATTAAGCACCCGGTCGCCACGCAGCAGCGAGGCCAAAACGGCCTTTTGCGCGTGGAGCCGGTTTTCCGCCTGGTCAAAACAAACCGAGTTCGGCCCGTCGATCACGTCGTCGGACACCTCGTGCCCCCGGTGGGCCGGCAGGCAATGCATGAACAAGGCGTCCGGTTTCGCCAGCCCCATGAGTTTTTCGTTTACCTGGTAGGGCGCGAAGATTGTTTCGCGCAGCGCGGTCTCTTCTTCCTGGCCCATGCTGGCCCACACATCCGTATACACGGCGTCCGCATCCTTGAGACCGTCGGCGGGGTCATGGGTGATCACAAAGGCGCCTTTGGCTTCTTTGGCTGCCCGGCGCGTAATTTCCGGGTCCCCTTCGTAGCCTTCCGGGCAGACCAGCGTCAGATTGAGCGGCACGCGCGAGGCGAAGTTCGCCCACGAGTGGAAAACGTTGTTGCCGTCGCCCACAAAGGCAACCTTTAGCGAAGAGAGGTCGGCGCCCTTGTGTTCGCGCAGGGTCTGCACATCCGCCAGAATCTGGCAGGGGTGAAGTTTGTCCGTAAGGGCGTTGATCACCGGAATCGAGGCGCACTGCGCCAGCTGCACTACGTGTTCGTGGCGGTAGGTGCGCGCCATGATGCCGTCCACCCAGCGTTCCAGGTTGCGCGCCACGTCGGGCACGGACTCGCGCTCGCCCAGGCGCATGTCCATGAGCAGCGAGAAACCTCCCAGCTGAAACATGCCCAGCTGAAAGGTAAGCCGCGTGCGCAGGCTGGGCTTCTCAAAAATAAGGGCGAGCGTTTTGCCCTCGAGCAACTTGTGGGGGCGGCCCGTTTTCTGCAGCCGCTTCAACTCGTCGGCCAGGTTCAGAAACGCGATGATCTCCGCGCCCGTGTAATCAGCCAGGGAAATAAAATCTTTTACCATCCCAGTTCCTCCAGGCAGGCTTCCAGCGCCGCTATCACACAATCCACCGCTGGCTTTTCCACGATCAGCGGGGGCAGGAAACGCAATACATTCGGGCCGGCGGGCCCGCAGATGATGCCCGCGTCCAGCAGGGCTTCGATGAGCGGGGCCACGGGCCGGTCAAATTCGACGCCCAGCATCAGGCCGCGCCCGCGCACCTGTCGAATTGCGGCGTGGTCTCCGGCCACCGCGGCCAGCATGCCCAGGAAATAGGCGCCGGTTTCGGCGGCGGCTTCGATGAAACCCGGCGAGGTCAGGACTTCCATGGTCGCAAGGGCCGCCGCCGCGCTGAGCGGGTTGCCGCCGAAGGTGCATGCATGTGCGCCAGGGGCGAATCCCTCCGCTACGGCGTTGGTACATCCAAGCGCCCCGATAGGTACGCCGTTGCCGAGTCCCTTCGCCAGGGTCATGATGTCCGGCGTGACCTGTTCATGTTCCTGGGCAAAGAGTTTTCCGGTGCGCCCGAGTCCGGCCTGCACTTCGTCAAAGGCCAGCAGCACATTCTTTTCCGTGCAGAGATTACGAACGCCCGCCAGGTAGCCCGGGTCGGGCACGCGGACGCCGCCTTCACCCTGGATGGGTTCCAGCAGGACCATGCCGGTGCGGTCGGTTATGGCCGCTTCCAGCGCCTGCAGGTCGTTATAGGGGACATATTTCATGTCCGGAAGAAGCGGTTCGAAACCCTGGTGATACTTGGGCTGGCCGGTGGCGCTGAGCGCGCCCAGCGTGCGCCCGTGAAAAGAATGCTCCGCGGTGATGATTTCCGGCTTGGGTGTGCCTTTTACCGACCAGTAGCGCCGGGCCAGCTTGATGGCCGCCTCATTGGCTTCCGTGCCGCTGTTGCAGAAAAACCACTTGTCCGCAAAGGAATGGTGGCTGAGCAGGGCCGCCAGTTTTACCTGGGGCTCGATGTAATACAGGTTTGAGATGTGCACCAGGGTCTGCGCCTGGCGGCAGATGGCCTCGGTAACCGTGGGATGGCAGTGTCCCAGGTTGCATACGGCGATACCCGCAAAGAAATCCAGGTATTCGCGGCCTTCCGCGTCCCATACACGCGCGCCTTCGCCGCGCACCAGGGCAAGTTTCCGCTGGCCGTAGGTGTTGATAACATGCTGTTCGTTGAGTTGTGTGATTTCTTCCGTGTTCATAATAGTCGTTCCGATCTGCGTTGCGAAGCGCGTTCTCCCGGCGGCTTAGTCCGATTTCGCGGCCGTGGTTTCTTTTTTCTCCGTCTTGGCGGGCTTTTCCGTTGCGGCTTTGCCGTCGTTCTTGGATGCGCTTCCGGCGGTCTCGCCTGACGGGGTTTTGCCCTTCTTCTTGTAATCCGTCTCGTAGAAACCGCTTCCCTTGAAGATGATACCCGCACCGGTGCCCAGCAACTTCATGCAGGGCCCGCCGCACTTGTCACACTTGACAGCGGGTTTGGCGTTCATCCCATGAAAAACATCGTGTATGTGGCTGCATCGCTTACATTGGTATGAGTAAGTCGGCATCGTTGCGCTCCTTAAAATAAAAACACTGCCTGTATGTGAAGTATTGAACCCCAGCCCCGCATGCACGCTCTTGATACTCCAAATAAAGGCACCGGAATACGGTAGCCGCTTCCGGGAGAGAAATAGTCCAAGTTACCTTGTGAATAACTTTATACTCTACCATTTTTCGGCCATATTTTCAAAAGTCTGCTTTCCCACGCCGCATATTGTTGATAATCCACCTCGGAAATGGGTTAAAATAGAAAATACCCATGCTTGACGGTTTATCCTGCCGGCATGCGGTTTGGCGACGTCAACGGCAGCATGCCGGAGAGGAACATTTCAAGTCATGAGCAAGGTTTCAGATGGTATCCGTACCTTCAAGGAACGGGACATGGGCGCTGAAGGGGGGCACTGGCGCGAAACCACCTACGCGGACTTGTCGCATTCACGGGCACACTATTTATTGGCCATAGAAGCGCTGCGAAACGATCTGGGGTATGCCAGGACCACGGATATTGCGGAGATGCTGGAGGTTTCGCGGGGCGCGGCTTCCATGGCGCTGACCCAGCTCAAGAAAAGGGGATGGGTCACCGAGGATCCCAACCGTTTCCTGCTGTTGACCGATGAGGGGCAGCATATTACCGAGCTGATCGCGAAAAACTTTGATAACCTTCTTGCCTTTTTCACCGATGTGTTGGGGATGAGCCACGAGGAGGCCCTTGGGGATGCCTGCAAAATGGAGCATATCATCACGCTGGATACGGGCAGGCGTCTAGTGCGGTTGACCCAGTTGATCAAGGCGAATCCTTCGTTTTTCAATAAGTTGAAAAAGGAGATGGCGGGCCTGTCCGCGGACATACAGCGTTCACGCGGGTGATGTTTCCCCATCCTCAGGCAGCTGCCGGCTTTCCTCGTCCCGCCGGGCAAGCGATTCAAGGCGTTTCATGATTTCCTGTTCATGCCCCCGGTCGGTGGGCGTGTAATAGGCGCCGCGCGGCACCCCGTATTCCTGGGGGACATAACCGTCCTCAAAATCATGGGCATAGCGATAGCCTTCGCCCCGGTGAAGCGCCTTTGCCCCGGGGTAGGACGTGTCCTTGAGGTGGTCGGGCACGGACACGCTTTTCTTTTCCCGCACATCGGACAGGGCCTTGTCAATGGCGTGGTAGGAGGCGTTGCTCTTTGGGGCGCATGCCACGTGGATGGCCGCCTGGGCGAGCATGATTCGCGCCTCGGGAAAGCCCACAAATTCCGCGGCCTGAAACGCGGCGTTGGCCACCACCAGCGCCATGGGGTCGGCGTTGCCCACTTCCTCGGAGGCGGCGATGCAGATGCGACGGGCAATGAAGCGGGGCGTTTCACCGGCCTCTATCATGCGCGCCATCCAGTACAGGGCCGCGTCCGGGTTGCTGCCACGCATGCTCTTGATGAACGCCGAAGCGGCATCGTAGTGGGTGTCGCCTGAACCGTCGTAGTGCAGGATCTTCTGCTGAATGGATTCAGCGGCGATTTCCCGGGTGATATGGAGAATGCCCTCTTCCGCCGTGGTGGTCAACATGGCGATTTCCAGCGCATTGATGGCGCGGCGGGCGTCGCCTTCGGCATACCGCGCGATATGGTCGGCCGCATCCTCGTCCAGGCGCACCTCAACACCGGGGAATCCCCGCCTGGCATGGGACAGGGCGCGGTAGAGCAGATCCCGCAGTTGGTGTTCCTCCAACGGTTTCAGTTCAAATACCTGGGAACGGGAGAGCAGCGGGGCCACCACGGAGAAGTAGGGATTTTCCGTTGTGGCGCCGATCATGATGATGCGTCCGTTTTCCACATGCGGCAGAAGCGCGTCCTGCTGGGAACGGTTGAACCGGTGAATTTCGTCCACGAACACGATGGTCTGTTTCTTGTTGATGACATACCGTTCATCGGCGCTTTTGATGACGGCACGGATGTCTGCGACGCCGGAGAGCACCGCGTTGAGCGCCTCGAAACCGGCCTTGGTGCTGATGGCGATTACCCGCGCCAGGGCGGTTTTACCGCATCCCGGCGGGCCGTACAGTATCAGCGAGGTGATGCGGTCCGCCTCGATGGCGCGGCGCAGCAGTTTGCCCGGCCCGATGATGTGTTCCTGGCCGATGATCTCATCGAGGCTGTGCGGCGCCACGCGGCGCGCAAGGGGCGCTTCCTGCCGGGCTTGGAGTGGCTTGGAGCCGGAATCGTCAAACAGATCGGGCGTCATGAGGCATTTCCTTTGACGGTTTTGCGGGTGCGCCCAGCAGACAGACGAGGAAACACACGGGGCTTACGAAGACCCAGACCCAGGTCCAGCCTATTTTGACGCCCGTAATCGCCGGAAGCATGTAGGGTTGAAGCAGGAGCACGGCGAAAATGCCGATACCCAGGGCGGCATAGACACTCCTGGAATTGCCCCGCCGCGTGAAGAGCGCGGCGCAAAAGACGCCCAGCAGCGGCGCCAGCGCGAAAGCCATTACGCCAAGGGCGAAATCGATGAGGGTCTGGCCGCCGCTCTCCTGCATGTAGATGGCGCCGACGGCGAAGGCCGTCAATAACGCACCCATGAACCCCACGGCCAGTCTGGAATGCTGCAGGTCCGGCAGTGCCTCATCGCGGTCACTGGCCGTCGTTCCCTTGCGCCGGGAATGCCAGGGGGCATAGACATCCGCAATCAGGCAACTTGCCATGGCGGTGATGGCGGAGTCAAAGGTGCTCATGGCGGAGGCGAACAGACCGGCCATGGTCAGGCCGCGCAGGCCGGTCGGAAGGTGATGCAGGACGAATTGCGGAAACACCCGGCGCGTGTCCTCGATGATATCCTGCGGGGCCGCCGCGCCCATCAGGTCCGGGCGTTGATAGAAAACAAAAAGTAAGAGCCCGATGACCAGGAAAAGCAGTACCACGGGGATGGTCAGAATCATGGAACTAATAAGCGCCCAGCCCCCATGCAGGGGAGACTTGGCTGTCATTACCCGTTGCAGCATGTCCTGGTCCACTCCGTGGGTGGAAATGCCGACAATGGTCATGGCGAAAAGCCCGGACCACAGGGTGAAGGGATTACTGATATTGAACGAGGTATTTACCACCCGCAGTTTGTTGACCCCGCCGCTGTTCCGCAGGGCGGCCAGGATATCTTGCCCGGAAGCGGGAATGATCCGCCACAGGTACACCAGCACGAACAGTGCGGCCGCAGTGAAGACGAATAGTTGCAGGACATCGGTCCAGATTACCGCACGTATGCCGCCGAAGATGGTATACAGCGTCCCCACGATGCCGAGAATGATTACGGCGAAGATTAATTCATTCTGTGTCGTGTCCCCGGACAGCATCATGGCAAAGCCTATGGCCGCCATGAACAGCCGCGCCCCGGAAGAGAGGAGGCGTCCCAGCAGGAACATGATCCCGGCTGCTGATTTTGCGCCCGTGCCATAGCGTTGCCCGAGATAGCCGTAAATCGTTATTGTGCCGGCGTTGTAAATGGGCGGCACAAACAGAAAGGCGATGATAAAGGCCGCGATCACGCTGCCGAGATTGGTGATGAGATAGGTCAGGTCGCCCTCGAAGGCGACTTGGGGAACGCCGATGAATGTGGCCGCGCTGATGGCGGTCGCGATGACCGAACAGGCCACCGCCCAGGCGGGAATCGTGCGTCCCCCAAGAAAGAAATAACGGGAGTCCGACTGTTTTCGTGAAATCCAGGCGCCTATGGCCAGGACCACCAGCATATATCCCGCGACCACCGACCAGTCGAGGAAACTGAAATGCGGACTCAAGGGCATACTCTCCTTCACGACGATTGGACACGATCATTCCCGGGAATCAGGCGACTTCGGACGCTGGTTCCGTCAAGGTGCGCAGGCACACGTCCGGTTTGTTGGTGATCAGGGCGTCCACGCCCATCCCGGCGATGCGGCGCATGTCTTCCGGTTCGTCCACCACCCACACGGCACAGCTGTAGCCGCCGTCACGGAACCGCCTGAGACGTGGTTCGTCCAGGGATTCCTTGTTGATATTAAACCCGGCCACGCCGGTCTTTTCACCGAACAGGACATAATCGCGCCAGATGTTGGGCGGTTCTGGTAGGTCCATGCCCAGGAACTCAAAGCGGATATCGGGGGCCTCGCGCAGGAAGACCAGTGCAATGATGGGCGAGAAGGCCTGGGCCACCACCCGGCATGTATCCGTGTAGGGTCGTATGACATCGATCGCCCGCCGCGCCATGATGATGCTTTCCGCGCTGATACGGTAGGCCGCGTCATAGAGATACTGCCAGTCACTGCTGGTCAGGCTTTTTGACTCGAAGATGACTTCGAGCATGTCGGGGATTCGCGGGGTTTCATCCACGGCGCTCTTCAACTCGACATAGACACCGATCTTATCACCGGCCAGTTCCAGCGCCTGTTCCAGGCTAACCACGCGCTGGTCCTCGAATTCCGGGGCGAACCAGGATCCCACGTCGATCTGGCGCATGTCGCTCATCAGCGTGTTTACCACCGGTACATGCTTGATGCAGAAGCGGCTTACGTCCCGGTCATGGAACACCGCCAGCGCGCCGTCGCGTGTCAGTTGTACGTCCAGTTCAAAATAGTCAGCCTGCATGTCTATCGCCTTCTGAAATGCAGCGAGGGTGTTTTCCGGGGCATAGGCGCTGGCGCCCCGGTGGGCGATGATCGCTGGGCGTTGTTCAGGGTAAGAGGTTGAAATGTTGTCCATATATAAGTCCTTGAATCGGGTTGAATACACAACATTATACAGAATGTTTTCTGAGGGACATAACAACCATGTGCGTAAAAAGGTGTTATTCGGGCCGACGCATGCGCCAGCCTTGCAGCCATAGGTGAAATGCCGGCTGTTCCAGGGGATTTTCCCGGGAGAAGAATAAATGGCTTTCACAGCGGCAGTCACCGCAGCCGAAGCCCGGGGACGTCCGGGGCATCAGTGCGCCCAGGTCGTCCGCAAGGATACATTCCTGACGGTCCGAGGCGCGTATGGGCAGGACGTCTACCACGTCGGCCGCGGCGCGCAGGTAATCTATGTGCCAGTGCATCCGCTTGCGCCTGCGGCGGTGCCGGGCGATACGCGCCGCCAAACCGCGCATGGCGGAGCCGACATACACATAGTACCCGGCTTTGAAAACAAGCGTGCCCAGGCCGCCCACCGGTATTCGGGAGGATTCCGGCAGTTTGAGAACAACGAGATAAGCGCCCCGGTCTTCAGATTCCCGTCGGATATACTCCCAGGGAATGGTCAGCAGGGACGTACCGGGCTTATACCGGAGTTTAGGAGACCAGGACACGGGCAGCGCCATGAACCGCACC